>QFCH01000782.1_pt1 | contig 223713 bp, 207 predicted proteins | sample 5346071 | NCBI WGS metagenome assembly QFCH01 (sample SAMN09062255, study PRJNA434731) | Human gut metagenome, whole genome shotgun sequencing project. | isolation source: stool timepoint B chromium assembly | host: Homo sapiens | collected 2015
ACTACTTTTTTAACTTAACTCCGAAAGACAGGTAACATACGCCCGATAGATGTCAAGACGTAATTTTGCGTTTCCTTCGGACCTCTTAGTTCTTCGCTTTGTCCATATTCGCCGACAAGTCTGCCTTTTCCTTCTCTGGAAACAGTTTATCATACATCAATACATTAACCTCTCCGCCAAGAAGAATACTGTACATACAAAAATACATCCAGAGCATGATGAGTACAATCGTTGTAAGGCTTCCGTACATACTGGAAAATCCCCGGAAGATATCCACATATACGGAAAATATCCACGAAACGATCATCCATCCGATTGCTGCAAAAACCGCTCCCGGGAGCTGTCTTAAAATCTTATCTCTTCTGTTTGGAAGAAATTTATAAATCAGAAGCGAAAAGATCATTAACACAATTGGCGTGATTACAATGCGAACCTCAATCAGCCAATCTGCAACATTTTTCACAAGTGGTATGTGTTCCGCGATAAAAATATTAAGTGTATTACCGAATACCGATAATACAAGAAGCAAAATAATCACAAGCAGGAACATCATCGTATAAATCGTTGAACGTATCCGAAGAAATACATAATTTCGGGTCTCTCTGCATCCGTAAATGCAGTTAAGACCGGTCGTAATCGCAAGTACGCCTTTCCCCGCCGACCACAGAGCAACTAAGATTGTAACCGGAATGATACCCATGGACTGGTTGTATACCTGATTAACAATCGTTGTGATCATAGATTCCACAGAAGACGGGAATACACGGATCACAGCGCTCATCACATCCGCCTTCGTAATCGGTGTATAACGAACCAACGTTAACAAAAGAAGTATGATAGGAATCATACACAGCATAAAGAAGTATGCTGTCTGCGCAGCATACGCGCCTACGTGATGATCACTTACCTGATTAATGATCTCTGTAAATTTGGCATAACCTCTTTTCAATCTGTTCATAATGATCTCCTGTTATCTTTTCTCTCTATTGTACCCGATTTTCTTCATTTTGTCTATTCTCGCCAAAACTGTTATTCTACACTCACACGCCAAAACCGTTATTCTACATTCACTCCGGGATAAAACAGTTCTAAGATTTCTCGATAGTTTTTCCCCTGCTTTGCCATTTCATTTGCTCCGGTCTGGCTCATTCCGATTCCATGCCCGAATCCACCGCCTTCGATGCAATAGCTGCCTTTTTCTTTCTTAATAGTAAAAAAAGCGCTGGGAAGAAGCTTTCCACAATTTCTCGTACTTCCATCCTGCTTCACAATATCATAGTCTCCGGCAAGTGCAGTTCGTATTTTATTCTCTGTCTCTACCGTCACCGTACACTTACTTCCAACCGCTGTCAATACAAGCGCCACGTCGCCCGCTCCTCGCTTTGTTACCTCCACACTTTTTAGCTCTCCGATATCTTTTCCGGTATTACGCCGGATATTGTCTTCCATTTCCTGCTCTGGGATCTTTGCATACCAACGATACCATGGAAGTGCTTTTTCATAATCTCCATCTGTTCCTTTTACATCTACGCTCTGAAGATATCCATTTTCCTCTGATGGCGTACTCCCCCATGCTTCCGCGTTCGTTGTTCGTCCGCAGGAAGTAGAATAATAGTAAGTTGTCACAATTTTGCCCTGATACCAGACAGTCTGTCCCTTCGTCTCCTCCACCGCCCGGTCTGCCCGCTCGTCCGGCAGAGAATTGCCGTAAACCTGATAATCGGTACTGTCATTGACATGCGCCTCATACTCCGGGTATCCATAGCTTTCCATCTGTCTGTAAGCATAGCTTCTTGCACAGACCGCCTGCGCTTTTAACGCCTCCAGCTCATATGATGCCGGCATTTCACTTGGCACAACGCGGCACAGATACGTCTCTATCGGAAGTTCATTGACCACTACAATGCCATCTTCTGCCCTTCGAAGCTCGATAACTCCATTATACGCCGGAACACCGTCTCCCCGCTTCATACTTTCTATCTGTAACACTCCGTCCTTAGCCTCAATTCGTATGTTTCCTTCTGATAATCTCGCATCATCCGCGGCGATCACCACACATTCTCCCGCAGCGATCTGCTCCGTACGATTCCCATAAGTCAATGTCAGTTCACTGTCTGCCCGCAGTCTTACTTCCTTATGTATGATTCCCTGATATCCATTCGTCATAAGCACGACTCGTATCAGCGGATTATCAGAAAGCTCCTGTTTCTCTTCCTCCGGCGTTTTCGAAACCCGGCTATTATTTTTCTCTTCTTTCCCCGAGTGAATCCGATACTTCAGCGTTCTCGCCTGTTCCGGCAGCCACTGACTCCCTACTGCAATCCCAAACGCAGTACACAAAATCAAAAGACTCAGGAAAATATTTCTTTTATAATTTCTCCCCATGGCCCTTTAGTCCTTGTCCGTTTTTCTATATATATTACTTGTATGTACAAAAAATGATTCCACTTTATCTTGTCAAATGCTTTTTTGACACAGGAACAGCGTTTCCCATTTCACAATCGAGTAGGAGGCGGTGACTAACCGCCGTCCTCTCACACCACCGTGCGTACCGTTCGGTACACGGCGGTTTCAATAGTTGACGTGCACAGACTGATAAGCTGTGGCTAAATCATAGAAGCCACTGTTTATCAGTCTTTCTTTTGTCATAGCTTTCTTGACTGTCGTCAGATTTGCACAGTACCAGTGTCCTCTTCGACAGTTTGCTGCCATATTCGCATAGTATTCGTGTACTCCCATCTTAATCAGATTTCTCTTCTTGGTTTTAGGAAGTTTCCACTGTTTCCATATACACATGCGTATTCTGTGATAGAGCCAACTATTGATATCATCGATGTTGTTCTTCATGCTCGCAATACCGTAATAGTTAAGCCACCCTCTTACATACACCTTGATTTTCTCAAGGCTCGGCTTGATTGACTGACATGACCTACGGGAAGATAACTCTTTCAATCTCGACTTAAACTTCTTCCATGACTTCGGATGAACTCTGACATAAATGCCACTTCCGTTCCTTCCCAATGCAAAGCCAAGAAACTTAAATTTTCGGATTGCAAACACGCTGACTGTACGGCTTTTCTCTCGGTTCACTGTAAGTTTCAGTTTCTCCTCAAGGTATTTCGTACTGTTTTCCAAGAGCCTCTCAGATGCTCGCTTACTCTTTGCAAGAAGCACTATATCGTCTGCATATCTTATACATGGCACACCTCTCTTCAAGAATTCCTGATCGAATTCATTGAGATAGACATTTGCAAGCAATGGTGATAGTTTTCCACCTTGTGGTGAGCCTTCCTCTGTGTCGATGACCACTCCATTTTCCATTACACCGCTTTTCAGGTAGCGCTTTATCAACTGTACTACACGTTCGTGTTACAACGCATTTTATTTGATGCCATAATTTGCAGAATTCGGAAAATTAAAACATCCCATTTTTAGCCTTGTTATAACGGTAATAATTTTTTCTATTACTGTTATAACAAGGATTCCAGGGGTTCGGGGATGGAAGATCCCCGTATTATTTCTGCACTATTTATTTCTCTGAAAATGGCATATTATAATGTGCTGATCAACACGTTCGTCTTTTACATTCTTTCTGAGAAGATTGATGAGAATTTCGTGATTAAGAGTATCGAAATACTTTGACAAGTCAAGGACTACAGCAAATGTATAGCCTTGCTCTGCATACTCCTTAATCTTAAGTACAGCATCCTTGGCACTTCTGTTCGGACGATAGCCATAGCTACCATCTGCAAACAGTGGTTCCTAGATTGGCACTAACTGTTGGGTTATTGCCTGTTGAAGTGTACGGTCTATCACTGTTGGTATGCCAAGCTTTCGCATACCACCATTCGGTTTTGGAATCTCAACTCGTCTCACTGGAGACGGAGTGTACTTTCCACGATAAATGTAGTTAGTTAACTCTCGTTGATGTTCCTTCAAATACGGAAGAGCCTCCTCAATGGTCATACCATCAATTCCTGGCGCTCCCTTGTTTTCCTTAACTCTGTTAAAGTTGTCCTTGTACAGTATCGCTTCCAAGAGTTTCGGCTGTGCACTGTCTCTTTCTTTCCATATCCGATTAAATGACCTAGACGCTTTCGCATACCCTTCGTGTTCCGCACTATCTCTTTGCGAACAGCCATTGTTTTCAATGTTTTCTGTCATAAATGGTCACTCCTCCTTTCTCGGTTATACGCAAGACTCCTACTGATTCGGTCCTTCACCTCTCGGCGACTATGCCTTTTGCTGACTCCTGTGCGTTCAGCACTGCCTTGCTTTTGCTTGTACAGTGGTTGCCTCTTTCGAAGCGTTCCACACAGGTCTCCCTGGGTACCACACGTTTCTTCCTCTCCATCCATCTGCCTCATCTATCATACATGTTTCCGTGTAGTTATTGGGCTTCAACTCGGGTTGCAGTCTTACCCTCATGCATGACCTCATATGAGGTTTCTGTTCGTTAGACCAGAGATTTGCCCGTGAGTTAGTATGTTCCTCACATCCAGCTTCCTTCAGATTCCATCTCACGATGGACACCCTTGCCTTCGGCTATATCCTTCCCACTACCGGGCGAATTCGGGACTTTAACCCGTTAGAAACGTGCGCCGCCAGGCGCACAACACATAAAAAGCGGCGCCGTGATCTCTCACGACACCGTTTTATCTTTCGTATTCCCCAAAATGCCGGTTTCTGTATTTTGACTCCTAGCTGCTGCTAGGTGGGTGTCCGCATCTGCTTTTCTGCCTTCCCCTGCATAACTTGGAGGCTTGACATATTACAGAGATATAAGAGTCCCGTTTAAAGTAATGTAGGTTCAAAATAACAGAAGTATCGAACATTCCAGGTTTCCTCTTGAATTATTATAACCCATTTACATGGATTTTACAACCCATATCTTCTTACAGTTCCGGACCTGCTGAAACAAGTGCTTTACCTGCTTCGTTTCCTTCGTATTTTGCAAAGTTCTTGATAAATCTTCCGGCAAGATCTTTCGCTTTTTCTTCCCACTCAGAAGCATCTGCATAAGTATCGCGTGGGTCAAGAATTGCAGGATCAACACCTGGAAGCTCTGTTGGAACTTCGAAGTTGAAGTATGGAATCTTCTTTGTCGGAGCGTCTTTGATGTCTCCGTTTAAGATCGCATCAATAATTCCACGAGTATCTTTGATAGAGATACGTTTTCCTGTTCCGTTCCATCCTGTATTTACAAGATATGCTTTTGCTCCGTTTGCTTCCATTCTCTTCACAAGCTCTTCTGCATATTTTGTAGGATGCAGTTCAAGGAATGCCTGTCCGAAACAAGCTGAGAATGTTGGTGTCGGCTCTGTAATTCCACGCTCTGTACCAGCAAGTTTTGCTGTAAATCCAGACAGGAAGTAGTATTCTGTCTGTTCCGGTGTCAATACAGATACCGGTGGAAGTACTCCGAATGCGTCTGCTGACAGGAAGATTACATTCTTAGCTGCCGGTGCTGCAGATACTGGACGTACAATTTTCTCAATGTGGTTAATCGGATAAGATACACGTGTGTTCTCTGTCACGCTCTTATCGTTGAAATCAATCTTTCCTTCTGCGTCCAAAGTAACGTTCTCAAGAAGAGCATCACGTTTGATCGCATTGTAAATGTCTGGCTCAGAATCTTTATCTAAGTTAATAACCTTTGCATAACATCCGCCTTCAAAGTTAAAGATACCGTTGTCATCCCATCCATGCTCATCATCACCGATCAGAAGACGCTTAGGATCTGTAGAAAGTGTTGTCTTACCTGTTCCGGAAAGTCCGAAGAAAATCGCTGTGTTCTCACCGTTCATATCTGTATTTGCAGAACAGTGCATGGAAGCAATTCCTTTTAATGGAAGGTAGTAGTTCATCATAGAGAACATACCTTTCTTCATCTCTCCACCGTACCATGTGTTCAAGATAACCTGCTCACGGCTTGTAATGTTAAACATTGCTGCTGTCTCAGAATTTAATCCTAATTCTTTATAGTTTTCAACTTTCGCTTTAGATGCATTGTATACAACGAAATCCGGCTCGAAATTCTCAAGTTCTTCTGCTGTAGGCTTAATAAACATATTTGTTACGAAATGTGCCTGCCAAGCAACTTCCATAATGAAACGGATTGCCATACGAGTATCTGCATTTGCACCGCAGAATGCATCTACTACAAACAATCTCTTACCAGAAAGCTCTTTCAATGCAATCTCTTTACATGTATCCCATGCTTCCTGAGTCGCCGGATGGTTATCATTCTTATATTCATCAGAAGTCCACCATACAGTGTCTTTGGAATTTTCATCCATCACGATGAATTTGTCTTTTGGAGAACGACCAGTGTAAATACCTGTCATTACATTTACTGCTCCAAGTTCACTAACCTGACCTTTTTCAAAACCTTCTAATTCTGGTTTTGTCTCTTCTTCAAATAACACATCATAAGAAGGATTGTACACGATCTCTGTTGTTCCAGTAATACCATACTTGCTTAAGTCGATTTTTGCCATCTTCCATTAACCTCTTTTCTTTCATTTTCAGCGTTGTCATCACTGCCTGTAGCTTAACTCTAATAACAACATTTGTCTTATTATCTCACTACTTTCGGAAAAAGTCAAGAGTTTAACAATCTTTTTTCGAAAGTTTATAGTTTTTATTATTCATTTATCTTTGCGATTTTCGGATATATTGTTTCAAAAATTCAACAAAATGCAAGATTCTGTTTTTAATCCTGCATTTTTGTCATTCAATGTCAATTATAATATTTTTTCTACTGTCTCTTTCATATGATCCGCATCACATTCCATACGATGAAGTACTTTTGCATCTAAAATATCCTTCACAGCTTGTGGCATCGCCACACCGGAAACTTCCTGCAACCTTTCAAGAAGGCTTAACTCATCATATGATTCCCACTTTTTGTCAATGGATGTCATAACATTTTTTACAAACTTATACGGGCTTGCCGTAGAAGCAATGAGACATTTTTTCCCGTTGTCCTGCTCTTTCTTCCACATCTTGCATACATAGGATGCAACTGCTGTATGCGTATCCAACACATAGCCTGTATCCTCATATACATTTTTTATCTCCTGGGAGGTCTGCATCTCATCCGCATATCCACCTGCAAAATCTGCAAGCTTTACCTTCATCTCATCAGTGATCTCATAACGTCCATCAGTTTTCAGAGCTTCCATCAACTTCCGTGTACACTCCGAATCTTCACCGGTGATCAAATAGATCAGGCGTTCCAGATTGCTTGAAATCAAAATATCCATAGAAGGTGAGGTTGTCAACACAAATGCACGATTCTTATCATATACACCTGTCTTGAAGAAATCAAAGAGTACTCTGTTCTCGTTCGAAGCACAGATTAGCTTAGCGATAGGTACTCCCATCTGTTTTGCGTAATACGCTGCCAGAATATTTCCAAAATTACCTGTAGGTACAGTGACATTGATCTCTTCTCCATCTTCAATCTCACCATATGCCAACAGCTTCGCATAAGCATAAACATAATAAACCACTTGAGGTACAAGGCGTCCGATATTGATTGAATTTGCAGAGGACAACTGAAATCCTTTTTCATTTAACACTTCCGCAAATGCCTCATCCTCGAACAGCGCTTTTACACCGCTTTGCGCATCATCAAAATTACCATGGAGGGCAGCCACATCTACATTACTTCCCTTCTGCGTGATCATCTGAAGCTTCTGCACTTCGCTGACTCCGTCTTTCGGATAAAATACAATAATTCTCGTCCCTTCCACATCTGCAAAACCTGCCATTGCAGCCTTACCTGTATCTCCCGATGTGGCAGTCAGGATCACGATTTCATTTTCCACGTGATGTTTCTTCGCAGATGTTGTTAAAAGATGAGGCAAAATGGACAGCGCCATATCTTTAAATGCGATCGTTGCTCCATGGAACAATTCCAGATAATATGCGTCTCCCGCTTTCACAATAGGCGCGATCTCCTCAGTATCAAACTTACTGTCATATGCTTTCCTGATACAATCTTTTAATTCTTCTTCCGAAAAATCCGTCAAGAACTGTTTCATAACTGTATAAGCGGTTTCCTGATATGTCATCTTACTCAACGCTTCCATTGACACGTCAAGCTTTGGTATTTGTTCCGGAACAAACAATCCTCCGTCCGGTGCAAGACCGGTCAGGATCGCCTCCGATGCAGTCACACGCAAATCAGAATTTCTTGTACTTTTGTAATGTAGATTCATGTTTTTCTCACCCTTCTATAATTAATTTGCTTTTCTGAACAGGATGAACAGCACTGCACTTACTGCCATCAAAATCGGATAAAACAGATATGGCATAATTGCAAATGGAGTCAGTCCCGTCAGACTTGCCGCTGATAAAAGCTGTGCTCCGTAAGGAATCATTCCCTGTCCTACCGACGTAAAAATATCAAGCAGGGAAGCAGATCTTCTTGAAGAAATGTCAAATTCTTCACTGATTTCCTTAGCGATCGGTCCTGCCATAACAATTGCCACCGTATTATTCGCTGTACACATATCCACAAGCAGAGACAAACCGGCAATTCCAATCTCTCCGCCTTTTTGTCCTTTGATGCTCTTCTTGATCAAGTTCAGAATAAATTGAATACCCCCAAACTCTTTAACCAATGACACAATACATGCCACTACAATCGAGATGACTGTAATATCATACATTCCTGTCACACCTTCACCTACAGCGGCAAACATATCACCTACTGCAAGACTTCCGGTTGCCACTCCGACAATCAGTGAAATCACTGTTCCGCTGATCAGCACCAGAAATACATTAATACCAATCAATGCTCCTACCAATACCAATACATAAGGAACTACGCGCCAGATATTGTAAGTCAGTTCTTCGGCTAATTTAAAATTACCGTTCCTCGTAATAAAGAAAAATAACACGATTGTAACAATTGCCGCCGGAAGTACAATAAAAAAGTTCTCCCTGAATTTATCTTTCATCTCACATCCCTGTGTTTTTACCGCTGCAATCGTAGTATCTGAGATCATAGACAGATTATCGCCAAACATCGCACCGCACACAACGGCACCGATACAAACCGCTAATGAAAATCCCGTCTTTTCACTGATTCCTACTGCAATCGGAGCAAGCGCTGCAATCGTCCCCATAGATGTTCCCATAGATACAGAAATAAAACAGCCGATGATAAACAGACCTACGACAGCTACCTTAGCCGGAAGAATCGATAAGCCCAAATTAACGGTACTCTCCACACCGCCCGCTGCTGTAACTGCTCCTGAAAATGCTCCTGCGCACAGGAAGATCAAGCTCATAGTAATGATATTTTCATTTCCAACTCCTTTAGAAATAATAGAAATCTTCTCATCAAAGCTCAATCCTCTGTTCTGGCAGAATGCCACAAACAAAGCGATCAGAAATGCCACAATCGCCGGCATTGCATAGAAATCTCCTGTTATCACTCCTGACCCTAAAAAGATCACCAAAAACACACCGATTGGCAGCAAGGCTGCCGCGTTACTCTTCTCGTTTTCCATCCCAATATCCTCTCTTACCTTTTACTTGTTACTTATTATTGATTCTTTTTTCCATTTGTATAGTTTACCAGACCGCCTGCCTGAATCAATTTCTGCATAAACTCAGGAAATGCCTGTCCCTGAAACTCTGTCCCCTTTGTCCGGTTATAAATCTTTCCACTATCGAAATCGACTTCTACTTCATCTCCTGCCTCAATACCTTTTGCCGCTTCCGGGCATTCAATGATCGGAAGCCCGATATTGATCGCATTGCGGTAGAAGATTCTTGCAAAAGTCTCTGCGATCACGCAGCTAACCCCTGCAGTCTTAAGACACAGCGGTGCATGTTCTCTGGAAGAACCACATCCAAAGTTCTTATTCGCAACGATCAGATCTCCCGGTTTTACCTTTTCTGCAAATTCAGGATCAATGTCTACCATTGCATGACTGGCAAGCTCTTTCGCATCAAAAGAATTCAAATATCTTGCCGGAATAATCACATCAGTATCTACGTTATCACCATATTTAAATACATGTCCTAAAGCTCTCATTATCTGTCACCTACTTTCTCAGGATTTGCAATATATCCTGCAATCGCACTTGCAGCTGCCACTTCCGGAGACGCAAGATAAATCAGCGAATCCACATGTCCCATTCTTCCGACAAAGTTGCGGTTGGTCGTTGATACACATTTCTCTCCTGCCGCCATGACACCCATATGTCCGCCCATGCAAGGACCGCAGCTTGGGGTGTTGACCGCGCATCCGGCATCAACAAAGATATCCATCAGCCCTTCCTGAATACACTGCTTATAGATTTTCTGAGTAGCCGGAACAACCATAACCCGCACATCTTCATGGACCGTATGTCCTTTTAAGATTGCCGCTGCCTTTCTCATATCTGAAATTCTTCCATTTGTACAAGAGCCTATCACCACCTGATCAATCTTGATCGGCTCCATGGCTTCAATCTCATCAATTGTCTTCGCATTTCCCGGAAGGTGCGGGAATGCAACTGTCGGGCGAACTTCAGACAGATCGATCTCTACAACCTCGTCATAGAGCGCATCTTCATCCGCTTCGTACACTTTGTAAGACTTCTTCGTATGCTCTTTCAAATATGCCTCGGTCAATTCGTCTACCGGGAAGATACCATTCTTCGCTCCTGCCTCGATAGCCATATTTGCCATCGTAAAGCGGTCATCCATCGTAAGATTTGCAATTCCCTCTCCGGTAAATTCCATAGATTTATAAAGAGCTCCGTCTACACCGATCTTGCCGATAATATGTATGATCACGTCTTTGCCGCTGACATATGGAGACAGTGCTCCCTTCAACACAAATTTAATCGCACTTGGAACTTTGAACCATAATTCTCCCGTCGCCATTCCCGTAGCAATGTCTGTTGTGCCGACACCTGTGGAAAATGCACCCAGTGCGCCATACGTACATGTATGCGAATCCGCTCCGATAATACACTCTCCGGCAGCAACCACGCCTGCTTCCGGCAGGATTGCATGCTCTACACCGGATTTTCCCTGTTCAAAATACCATGATAACCCTTGCTCTTTCGCAAATTCACGAATTGCCTTCGAATTCTCAGCCGATTTAATATCCTTGTTGGGTGTGAAATGATCCGGCACAAACACCACTTTATCTTTATCAAATACCGTATCTGACATCTGCTTTAAAATCGGCAGCGCCATCGGTCCGGTAATATCATTTGCCATAACCACATCCAGCTTCGCTTCAATCAATTGTCCTGCTTCTACCTGATCAAGCCCTGCATGAGCAGCCAATATTTTCTGCGTCATTGTCATTCCCATCACGACAACCTCCTGTTCTCTTACTTAGTCTTACGTGATATTCTACCACAGATAAATAATACAGTGCAAGAAAGAATAGAAATTACAATAAGAACCATCAAGTTCCCTTCATCTCCGGTCTTTACCGGAGCGGTTTTTTCCACTTTTTGTGTAATTTCTTCCGGTTCCTCCGGCACAGGCAGTTCCGGCTCTTTCGGCTCTTCCGGTTCCTCTGGTTCTTTTGGCGGTTCTTCCTTCGGCTTTTCCGGCTCTTCCACTTCAACCTTTTCCTCATCTTCTTTTTCTTCACAATTGTCACTTCGGACGATGACATGATTATGAATTTCTTTTCCGATCACAGATTCATCCGTGATCACAACTTGATACTCTACCGTATATTTTTCTCCTGTATGGATGCTCTGCAAAAACTCCCCTGCATGAATCGTATAAGAATTTCCTTGAACTGAAATAACTGCATCTGACACAATGCTTTGATCTTTATCTAATAGAACAATAGAATTTTTCTGAAGTTTGACCCCTTCGGTCAGAATTGTATCTGTGATCACTACATTTTTGGCAACCGCATGCTCAATCTGCTGTGTCACATCAATCGTATAAGTAATTATATCCCCCACTTGAAATTTTTTATCCGATTTATCCGCCCGCTTATCAATCTCCAATTCTCCTTCTGGTATCCATGTGATCGACAGAGCAGTCGGCGGTTCTTTGGCTTCGATAAGCTCGCCCGTTCCAAGATGTTGTCCGTCGCCTCCGGTACTTACAACCAGACTCCTCCATTTTTGCCTATTCTTTCCGTACAGATTTCCCGTTGCCCAGCTTTTTCCATTATAATCCGCTGCATCTGCTGTAAAATATATGACATCCTCTCCAGAAACACTTACCTTCCCCGTCTTCGTTGTTCCCTTAGTCTTATTAACAAGTGATACTCCGGACGGAAGTGTAAGCTCCAGAGAGTTACTTTTATCTCCTTGACAGATCAGCTCGCCCGTTCTCTGCACACGCTCCTCCGGTGCAAAATAGGCATTCAATTCCGTTTTAGAAAACTGCATTCCCGGGCTTGGAACATCCGGCAGACTTCGTATCTTCTCTGTACATGCAATGACAAGTTCCTGCATAGGTTTGCTTAACCCTAAAAAAGCATCACTTTTTCGGTCACATCCATCATAAATATAAGACAAAATGCAATGCGACAGACAATATGCCTGATCCGCTTTCTTCCAAGCTTCCGGAAAAGCCGGTTTTATATATGTTTCATAACCTGGTCCATTATATAAGTAATAAAGGGCTTTACTGATCAGACTTCCGTCATCCAGAAGCTCTGCCTGAAATGTTCCGTCATGAGGAGAAGATTTCTTCGGTTCCAGACAGTAGCCAAGCTTACCATTTATGTAATAATAAAATGTAGAATACCCTTCATAAAACACTTCTTCTCCCCTCTTCAAAGACACCTCTTCTGCATGTGCCTCCTCACCGTATATACCCGCACACAAAATCATGCAGGCGATCGCTAAAATACACTTTCCCCATAAGGAATTGCTTTTGTTCATATGGTTCCTCCTTATTTTCTCTAAAATAATCCGTATCTGAAAAGTTACAAAAACACTATCCTCCTTCCCTATAAGCTATTATCTCGTGTTTGGAAATTTGGGATGACATTTCCCAGTGGGGATTTCCCCTTGAATCGTTTGATAAAAATAGAATTTCTTTCGACGAGTGTCCTTATCATATAGATTTTTCTCACTAATGTCAATACAGATTTCAAGAGTCGTAAAGATTCGGCACATATAACAAAAATCCATTCATTTTTTCGTCAAAAAAACAGTTCCGATAAGAACACTTTCTTACCGGAACTGTTGAAATCAGATCGTTCGTTTCTTTTTCATTTCCTGAAGATACGGAATCTCGATCGGATCAATCGGATCCATTGGATTCTCTACATCTCCTTTCTTTCTTCTCTTATATCTTTTTGCCAGTTCTCCGCCTTTATTATAAAACCAGAAAGAATATGCCAGAATCTTGCTGGCTTTTCCTATTCTATCTTTCGTCGTCTTATCATATAGCGTTCCGCCAACCTCAATCGGGACTTTTCTTCGAATCAGAGAAATCAATTCTGTCTCACAGGTAACCCTCTCCGGAAGAATCGTATAGCCCTTCGATACACAATCAATTTTATGAGCATCACTTCCGCCAATCCCCGGCTTTTTGTACTTCTTAGCCAGCTTCATGGCACCTTCGTTAGAAGCTTCCGGCTCACATGCATTAAAAGCTTCAATAAAATCAAAGCGTTTAATAAGCTCCGGTGATTTGAAAAACCGCTTTGTGTTCGTAAAACTCATGTACTTCTCTCCACAAGGATGTGCCGGTCCTAGAATTCCTCCATTCTTATGGACAAAATCAATCAACACCGATACCGGAAGACCGCGGATCTCAAGAAGCCGCATCTTCACTCCCTCCGGCATAATGCAGATAATATGTCCCGCATCACAGGTGTCATATTCAATTCCTTTTAAAACGACAAAATCCTCATGAACTTGTCCCTTCATTTGATATTTCCAATGTCGGTATCCCTTGTAGGTATCGTGATCTGTAATCAGCATTCCGTCAAAACCATTTGCTTTCAGCTTAGTGATATATTCATCCAAGCTTACCTTACTATCCACCGAACCTTCTTTTACATGGCAATGCATATCCAGCTTCATAAGTAAGCCTCCTTCACTGTCTTCTTAACTATTATTATATCACATCTGCTCTAAAATACAACCAATGTCAGTCATCCGTTCAAATTGCTCTTTTACTGTCTGACGACAAGTAAATAATCCCTCCAAGGACACACCAGCACACCAAACAAACCATATTAGGAAGCTCTGTCTGCGAAAAGCCAAATACAAACATTATCATTACCTGCAACATAAGACAACCAATCACAACAATATTCCGAATCTTTTTCATAAAAATACACCTCTCCTTCTATAGTTTCAACTATAGCAGAAGAGGTGTGTCATAAACCGGACTTTACTCATCCGTTTCATCGTCTTCTTCAAAATCATCTAATACAAGCCGCGCTTTTTCTACTTCTGACTCCACAGAATCCTGTTCTTTAATAATGGCTGCCTGTCTCTTTTCTCTTTTTCCGATCTTTCTGGAATGCATCATAAATTGAATGATCATTCCCACAATAGAAATTGCCACTGCAATGCCAATCATAATCAACAAATTACCTTCTAAACCTGTCGCTGCCACAATAGCTAAAGACGCATTTACAGCTCCGCAAATAGCTGTCACTACAATGACAAGCGGCTCTACAAAAATTGCTGACAATATAGCAAATACCAGTGCTACTGCCACAAAAATAATCAACATCATATTTGTTATATTATTTCCTGCACATATAATTGTTGTAGCAGCTCCAAACACCGTCACAAACACCATAAGAAACACGCCCATCCGATACAAGAAAAATGATAATGCTGCCAATACTACTGCACAGCCCAATGTAACGATCGCCACTGTAATTCCGGACCACCCCAAAACATTAGAAATAATCAATCCGATACCGGCTCCTAAAACAAACCCCACAATCGTTGTGAGTACACGCACTAATTTCAGTCCAAAAAAGCTTATCAAAATTCCAACAATAATAATAACCACCAGCAATTCCATTGGCAGTCCGCCATTTAATATTGTGCTGTCAATATTCATAACTTCATTCATATACTGTCTCTCCTTCTGTCCCTTAATTAATTATTATCGCTCTTTTGAATATATGATTCCAAGAACTAAATCCCTGTAAATTCATTTTATACGATTTTTTCATATATGTAAAGATGGGCATTCTATGATCCGATTTTCCAAAAGAAAAAGAACACCGCCAATTTTCATCAGGGTGTTCTTCTCGACATTCTCTAGAACGCAACTACTCCGGTATCAATACCGTTAATTACATAATATACAGCGCCCTCTTCTGGTTTTATGTAAAGATCTATTGTTTTAATGTCTGCTACTTTTCTGCCTGATTTTGTCCATGCTTTCTTTACTGCTGCGATCATGTCTTTCTCTTCTACCTGTTTTCCATAATACTCAACAACTGCTTTTACTTTGATATCTTTTTTAGCAGTCGTCTTTTTCGCTGGTGCTTTTTTTGCAGGAGCTTTTTTCTCAACCGAAGCTTTTGTCTCTTCTTTTACTTCCGGTTTTGTCTCCGCTTTTACTTCTGTTTTTACTTCTTGCTTCTCTTCGGTAATATTAGCTGCTGCTTTTTCTGTTGTGGAAGTCTTCATCGGCTCTGTCTTTTTCACTGTCTCTGCCTTTACTGGTGCTGTTTTTACAGTTCCGGTCTTCTTAGTTACTACTGTTGCTTTTTTTCTAGCCATGATAATTCCTCCTTAAGCTACCGAAACACTTTTTCTCATTCCGGTTCTGAACCATTATAGCACATTGTAATAAAATTGCAAGAATTGCAAAAACATTCCTGCAACAGACGCTATTGCAACAAGTGTCAGTAAGATTCGAAAATTCTCTTTTTTGTCTGAATTCATTTTAAATAAAACGATCAATCCGACTCCCGCTCCGGTACACAGACCGGAAACGACCGATGCAAAAGAGATTGCTCCGCTCAAATACAGCTGTGTCAAAATCACGGATGCCGCACAATTCGGAATCAGCCCGATGATTGCTGCGATGATTGGCTGAAACACCGTATTTCCAAGAAGAATCTCTGATAATTTCTGAATCCCCAGCAATTCAATGGCAAAATTTAAGATCAGATTAAAGACAAATAAATAAATGAAGATACGGAAGGTGTGACCAATCGCTTCTCTGACCACTTCCATTTTAGAAGACCGCACTGTTTCCCTCGTCTTTATATGCACGTTTTTTTCTGTTCGTACAATGTATTTTTGCATGACACCGTCCACAAAATACCCTGCTGCAACTGCAATCACAACCTTAACTGCCAGAAGCCAGATAATCTCTCCTGCACGTCCCGGATTTGCCATAAGAATCAACACCGCCTCATCAGATGTAGCGGTAAACACAGCAATCAACGTTCCTGCCGACAAGATGCCTCCTGCGTATAAATTGGCTGCCAACACAGAAAAACCGCACTGCGGCACACAACCAAGCACCGCGCCGACCACCGGTCCTGCTTTCCCGACTTTTTTAAGCAATTTTCCCGACATTCCCCCGGAATAATACTCCAGAAATTCTATCAGCAAAAATGCAAAAAATAAAAACGGAAGCATTTTGATACTATCTAAGCATGTTTCTATTACTATTTCCATCTAATCAAAACTCCTTAAATAAGAAGGGGAATTATAACAATTCCCCTTCTCGTCTTACTCATTATTTTATCTTTTGAAGCCTATTCTTTCATCTTTCTCCGACAAATTGCTTCCAGTACATCCACCGTGCCTTCCACACCGAGTTTGCTGACATTTAGCAACATCTGATGTGCTTCGATGCTTCCCCAGTCAGAACCTGTGTGAAATTCATAATAGCTCTTTCTCTCGCGGTCGATCCGTTTGATCTTGTCTGCTGCTTTTCTCTCTGACAGATCATAGCGCTGCGCAATCCGTTTGATCCGGTCTTCTTTCTCTGCGTAAATGAAAACATTCAGACACTCAGCCTGATCTTTCAGCACATAATCCGCGCATCGTCCTACCATTACACAGGAACCCTTTGCCGCCAGTTTTCGGATAATCTCGCACTGAAGATCATAGACCTGTTCATTCAGCGGCTGTGTACATTCCACCGCTTGAAAGGATGCGGAATAATCAAGCGGAGCAAGCACATACCCTGTCAGAAAACTATTCAGTGTTGTCTCGTCCACTGTTTGAACAGTGGCCTCCCGAATCCCAAGTTTCTCTGCCGCCATTCTCACAAGATTATTGTCATACAGCGGAATATCAAGCCTCTCCGCCAGAAGATTTCCAATCTCATGTCCTCCACTTCCGAATTGACGTCCAATCGTAACAACTACTTGCTTTGCCATACAGATCCCTCCTTGTCTGAACAGCAACTATTCATTTGGTTTCTGATAGAATCTGCCCGCCACCTGCTCTGTCTTCATAACATTGACAAATGCGTGCGGATCTGCCACCTTTATGACACTTAACACTGCTTTTATCTCTGCGCTTGACACAACCGAATATACGATCTTTCTTTCCTTATGCTCGTAAGACCCTTCTCCTTCCATGATCGTTGCACCATGGTGTGTGGTCCGTGATATTCCTTCATAAACCGCATTTGCATGATCTGTGACAACAAATATCGTATGCTGCTGATATTTTTTATACAGCATATGGACAACCTGCGTCGATGTATACTGGAAAATAATGGAATACAATGCTTTGTCCCATCCAAACAGCACACCTGCAATTGCAAGGATCACCACATTCAGACCTAAAATCACATTCCATGAATCGATTCCCTTACGGTCGGATAAGAAGATCGCGATAAAGTCCGTCCCTCCTGTTGTGGCATTTACCGCAAGACAGAGACTGATGACCAGACCATTGATCAGACCTCCAAAGATACCGATCAGAAGCGTATCGTAAGTGATCACATATCCAGGCAGTATATCTGTAAGCGCACTGCTGAGGAAAATCATAAGGCAGGAATACATGGTAAATTTCTTACCAATAAACCGGAACCCTATGTAAACAGGAATTGCATTCAGGATCACATTGACAACTGTATATGGCAGCGTGATATGAAAGAATAATTCCGCACTTCTCTGAATCAAAAGCGTAAGTCCTATAGCACCTCCCGGATACAAACCTCCCGTCCGCACAAATGATTTAATATTCAGTGCCATGATCACGGAAGCCAGACACACAACGAACAGTCTTTTCAAGTCTTCTTTTGCATTAAATTTCATGATTGCCTCCCCAAGCTACATTCCAGTTTCATTCATGAAACTTATTTTTATTATACTACAAAATGTTCTCAAGTGGAACACCTGCAAAAATTTAATTTGTACACCGGTACAACGAATCGTAAATCTTCGGCGTACTAGTTTCCTCCCATCAGCACAAGCGCTGCGCTGATACACGCCATTGCAACACAGTCTTTCTTTTGCAGTCTTTCTTTCAAAAACAGGAAATTTACAACATTTACAAATAAGATCACGCCTACACTGTACACCGGATACACAAGAAATGCCGGAAGCCTAAGCACCGATTTCAACAAAAACATCGTACTCAAATAATTAAAGCTTCCCATAACAAGTCCATAGAGCACTTCTCTGTATGAAGGCCATTCTTTTGTATACACCATCCACACAGCGCTTAAAAATAATGCGATCACAAAAGTATAAAATAAGAAATGGCTCTCATACCGGTGATTTCCGTAACGTTCAAATATCTTAGACATCATATCCGCACAGCCGCCGGATATCAGGAGAAATACAAGCCAGATCTTGCTGTTTGCTTTCTCTTTGTCTGCGCGCCCCTGTATATTTAAAATCAAGATTGCCGCAAGAGCCAGTGCCACTCCAACCCACTGAAGCCTGCCCGGATATTCCCCAAACAAAAATATGGAGAGTACTGTAGGGACAAGTACTCCCATATGGCTGAATGAAGCTGATATTGTCGTTCCATTCTTCCGTATATTCACTTGCTGAAGAAGCAATGTCCCCAAATACAGACACCCATTGATGATACTGAGCACAAGAACAAATGCCTGTCCATCTGCCGCCGGATAGAGATGCTTATCCGGGAGAAAATAAAAACACCAGAACACAGATGCTATGTAATTGACCACTGTGACCGACTTCATTCGTCCGCTGTGTTGCTCTGCATAGCGGATAGACAGTGACACCCCACTGCTGCATAAAATTGCTAAAACAAGATAAATCATTCCTTTTTATAACTCCGTTTCTTTACTTCCTAGAAAAAATATGTTTTAAAAATACATACATCACAATTCCAAAAGCCATCAGATACCCAAAGGCTCCAAGTGCCGGAATCCCCCAGATCTTCGGAGTCATATTTGTTGTACATATGATACTGGAGCTAATTAGAAGCGCCATAACCCAGAGTCCCATGACAACATTTCTGACCAGTCTCCGAAGAAGTCTCTCCAACTCGTGCGAGGCATGTAGATCCAGATTGATCTTTGTCTGCCCTTTCAAGTATCCTTGCAAAATGTCATTGACCAGAGCGGGAATCCCCACTGCTTTGTGAATGGACCGATAGAGATTTTTACCTCCATCTTTTAATTCTTTCTTCCAGTTTTTCTCTTCCAGAAGTTTCCCTGCAATATGTCTGGATGCAATTTCCACCATATTGATCTTTGGCGCAATATCAGCGAGCACCCCCTCCATATGCGTAAGCCCTCTTGCAAGCATGGTCAGACCGTGCGGCATGATGATCTTATTTTCTTTCATAACTTCCATAAGGCTCATCATAACTTCTGCCACATCAATTTCTCCCAGATCCATCGTTCCGTACTGGGACAGAAGATTGCTGATATCATCATAGAGGCAACTTTGATCCGGCTTCTCCCTGAACTCGCCAAGAGCCATGACAACATCCTGAATTTGTCCTACATCCGAGGTTGCAATCCCTTCGATCGCCCGTCCGATCAATTCACGATCCCGTTCCGTAAGTCTGCCCATCATCCCCATATCAATCCAGATAATCTTTCCATCCCGTACCTTTACATTGCCCGGATGGGGATCAGCATGGAAAAATCCATCATCCATAACCTGTTTGATATAGTGATCCACCAGCTTCATTCCGATTTCTTCCAGATCGTAGCCCTGTTCCAGAAGCCATTGTTTATCATCAATGCTACAGCCATCAATTTGTTCCATAACAAGAACTGCATGATTCGTATACTCATCATACAGCTTCGGTACTCCAACAAAGGCTACTTCTTTATTCCTCTGTGCAAATTCTTTCATATTTGCCGCTTCCGTGAGAAAATTCATCTCTTCTTTCGCTACATCCCACAGTTCGTCCAGCACCATATCAAGATCCACCATATCTTTGATGCTCACTGGCGGAAGCAGCTTTACCGCCCGGTGAAGAAGCCCGATATCACGCGCCATCACTTCATAGATCCCTTTGCGCTGAACTTTGATCACAACCGCCTCTCCGGTTTCAAGGCGGGCGCGATGAACCTGCGCAATAGATGCTGAGCCAATCGGGGTCTTTTCAATCTCTGAAAATATTTCCTGCCACGGACAATGATAGGCTTCATAGAGAACTTCTTCCACTTCTGCAAATGGCATCGGAGCAACCTCCGACCGGAGACGCATCAATTCATCACAATACCGCTTGGGCAGAATATCCGAATGTAACGACATAATCTGTCCAAGCTTAATAAAGGTAGGTCCTAAATCTTCTAATATAAGCCTCAGCTTCTCCGGAGATACTCCTCTTGTAATTCCGTGCTTTTTCAGCACTTCTGTCATTTCCCTAAGCCGGGCTCTGTATTCCCTTGATTCCTGACTGCTCATTTAAGAAGTCTCTCCTTCAATGCCTCTATCTGTTCCGGCGTCATTTTCTCCAATAATTTATCCAGCTCTTCTACAGGATCTGCTTTCTCGGTATTTTTAACATTCTCTTCCACTGTCTTTTTAATGTTATGTTTCAGTTCTTCATTCAAAGCTTTCCCCTGCTCTACGGTAAGCTCTCCTTTTTCCACTAAGTCGTCCAGAATTTCTTTTGACTTCTCTACCGTAGTTGCCGCAGCGCCGACTCCTGCCAATAATAATTTTTTTACGTTTTCTCCTAATCCTTCCACACCACATGCTCCTCTCTGTTTTCAAGTATTATTTTAATAAGCTTACGAGTTTTGGAACAAAAATAAGAAGCCCTGCCATAGCTGCCATGACAGCAGCAATCAGCACTGCCCCTGCTGCCGTATCCTTTGCAAGCTTTGCAAGTGGTTTCTTGTCTTCTGTCACAAGATCTACCACCGCTTCAATGGCGGTATTTATAAGCTCCAGAGACAGAATGAGACCAAACAATACCAGGCAGATACACCACTCCGTGACAGAAATATGAAACAGAACACCTGCCACGATCACACACACCGCCGCAAAGCAGTGGATCTTCATATTCCTCTCCCCTCGGATTCCTGCAAAGATTCCTTCAAATGCATATCCAAAGCTCTTATACAATGGATTCTTCCCGGTTTTCTTCATCTCATTCACCCTCTTGTCCAAGATTTATTCTTATTATACTACGATTGGAAACAAAAGTGCATTTTTTCAGATATTTTTAATAAAATAGTTCTAATTTCCACATTCGATGCTGATTTCATTGAACAGTCCAAGAAGCTGTTCCACAGACAGGTTCTCTTTTTCTTCACCTTTTTTATCCAGAATTATATTTCCCTGATGCATCATCAGCAATCGATTTCCATATTCTACGGCGTATCTCAGATTATGGGTGACCATGATTGTTGTAAGCTTTTTTTCTCTTACAATCTGCTCTGTAAGCTCCATGATCCGGTCTGCCGTTTTCGGATCTAATGCGGCTGTGTGTTCATCCAGAATAAGGAAATCAACCGGCGTCATCACAGACATCAGAAGTGCCATAGCCTGACGCTGTCCGCCGGACAACGCTCCTACTTTCACGTTTAGTTTATCCTCCAAACCAAGATTTAATTTTCTTAATTCTTCCCGGTAAGCATCGATTCTTGCTTTATTTGTCCCTTTGGTAAGACCGAAGCATTTTCCCTTATGATCTGCAAGAGACAGATTCTCCAAAATCGTCATGGAAGGACAGGTTCCCATTGCAGGATTCTGATATACCCTTCCAATTTTTCTATTTCGTTTATACTCTTTTTCTTTCGTAATATCCCTTCCCTGCATCAAGATCTGCCCGGATTCTACCGGAATGCTTCCACAGAGAATATTGAGCATAGATGTCTTACCGGAACCATTACTCCCAACAACCGATACAAATTCTCCTTCTTCTATTGTCAGATCAAAGCCATCAAAGAGGCACATCTCATTTACCGTGCCGGAATGATAATATTTATTGATGTTTTTTAATTCAAGCATGTTATTCCGCCTTTCTTTTTCTCTCCATACTCAATATCAGAATCACCAGAAACAGAACCGCTGTGATCAGCTTCATTGCATTCGGCTCAAAATTCTTTAATGCCACAGCAACACACGCCTTATAGATCACGGAACCTGCCAACACTGCTGTCGTTGTCTTCACAACAGTAAGTTTCCTGAAAATGCTCGTTCCGATGATCACACTCGCAAGCCCAATGACAATCGCTCCGGTTCCCATAGAGATTTCAAATACACGCTCCTCCTGTGCAAAAATGCAACCGGCAAGAGCAGTAAGACCATTGGCAAGCGCAAGCCCGAGAATCTTCACATTTCCCTGATCTTTTGCCAGCGCGGTTACAAGCGCATCATTGTCTCCCGCCGCTCTTAAGAGATACCCGGACTTAGTCTTAAGATAAAGGTCCAGAAGGATTTTGCAGATTACCGCCAACAAAAGCACGATTAACAATGTGCTGTATGGTTTCACAGCATCCGGAAAATATTCGGACACGCGATCATTTCTAAAGATTGTTTTCTGTGAAAAAAGCGGTACATTTGACGTTCCTGCAATATAGAGATTGATAGACCAAAGCGCGGTCATCATAATAATTCCTGATAACAGATCTCTGACTTTCCCTTTCACATGAATGAAACCGGTACACACTCCGGCAAGCGCACCTGCCAAAAAAGATGCCGCAAGTGTGAGAAACGGAGAAATTCCTTTTGTGAGAAGTGCAGCTGTTACAGCTGCACCCAGAGGGAAACTTCCGTCTACCGTCAGATCCGGGAAGTCCAATATTTTATATGTGATATACACTCCTAATGCCAGAATTCCATAAATCAAGCCCTGCTCGATAATCGTTACTACAAAATCCATGAATCTGCCTCCTGCTCTACTCTGCAGTAATCTCACTGAAATTTTCTACTGCATTTTTTAATAAATCTTCCGGAACTGTAATTCCAAGATCTGAAGCTACTTTTGCATTTACATAGAAGCCCGGCTCTGTAATGGTCTCAAAATTCAATTCAGAAGCTTTTTTCTCACCCTTTAACACCTGTGCTGCCATCTTACCGGTCTGTTCTCCAAGAGCAATGTAGTCAATTCCTTCTGCTGCCAGACAGCCGATTTTTACCTGTTCGATCTCACTTCCAAAGACCGGGATCTTCTTCTCATTTGCCTTATCTAAGATTGTGCTCAAAGAAGATACTACGGTATTGTCTGTCAGGTTTGTAATACAATCCACCTCACTTAACAATTCATCTGCTGCCAGTGGAATATCGGCTGTGGCTGTAATTCCTTTGGTCACAAGCTGGAACCCATAGTCCCCTGACAACTTTTCGTACTCTTCAATTGCAGATACAGAATTTGCTTCGCTGGTCGTATACATGATGCCAAGCTTCTTCGCATCCGGAAGCATCTGACGCATCATCTGAAGCTGTGCTTCAATCGGAAGCTTATCGGAAGTACCTGTAACCTCACCTGCCGGCGCTCCTTCTTCATCCGCAAGTTCTGCCGTCACCGGATCTGTCACTGCTGTGTAGATAACCGGAATCTCAGAATCCGTTGCCGCGTTATATGCGCTTTGTGCTGCCGGAGTTGCAATTGCACAGATCATGTCTACCTGATCTGATACAAAGCTATCAGAGATCTGTCCTGCTGTTCCCATATCTGCCGCTGCATTTTTATATTGCACAGTCAGATTTTCACCCTCTGTAATTCCTTCACTTTCAAGTCCCTTAAGGAATCCTTCCCGGCAGTTATCAAGAGAGCCATGCTCCGCAAACTGCTCGATTCCAATAGTATAGCTTTCCTTACCATCCATAGTTTTCTCTTCGGATTGCTTAGAACACCCTGTTGCTGCTACTGTCATCATTGCCAAAGTTACCACTGCTGCTACTACTTTTTTCTTCATAATTTCATTCTCCTTTTTACTGCTGTTTTACACATCTTACTGTACTGCTACGATCTGTTAGGAGAGAAAATGTTCGGGACCGGTGTGCGGATAATAACAGAATTTCCTATAAAGTAAAAAACCGTCTCAAACCTTACGGTTTGAGACGGTAATAATTAAAATTATTATTATCGCGGTACCACTCAAATTGACGAATCGTCCACTTTCTCATGTACTAACATACACTCCTGATTGATAACGGGTTCGGTTCCCGACAAGTCCTACTCTTCTCGCTCCTGTACGGAATAAGAATTTCAGCCTGCCCTCGAAAGGCCATTCACTTATCTGCTTCATACAGCAATCCCACCACCTGCTGTTCTCTGGAATGTCACGTAATAAGTTACTCTTCTTTCTCAACGGTTTTTTTATTTATGTTCATCACTTTACTGCATGAAATTGAATTTGTCAATACTTTTTTCAAATTCTTTTTTTATTTTCTGTAACAGTTCAACCATGCACAAAGTCACAAAAATCTGAGTTCAAACTATAGGAACATACCGATCTGATATACTGCAAAAGCAGCAATCCACGCAATCACACATTGTCCGATCACCATGAGTGTTGCCCATTTTCCTCCAAGCTCACGCTTCACAGACGCAATCGCAGCCACACAAGGCGTATAAAGAAGGCAGAATACAAGAAGCGAACCTGCCCCCACAGCGGTAAGCGTACTCTGTAATGCTTCTGTACTTCCAAATAATACTGTCAGGGAGGACACCACACTCTCCTTCGCCATAAATCCGGAGATCAGCGCAGTCACGATCCTCCAGTCTCCAAAACCGGTCGGGACAAATATAGGAGCAAGCACTCCCGCAAAAAGCGCAAGAATACTGCTTTGTGAATCCGACACCATATTCAGACTTGTATCAAAATTCTGCAAGAACCAGATCAAAATCGTCGCTAAGAAGATGACCGTAAATGCTCTCTGGAGGAAATCTTTTGCCTTATCCCACAGCAAATGCAGCACATTTTTTGCCCCCGGCAATCGATAATTCGGAAGCTCCATAACAAACGGAACCGCCTCACCTTTGAAGGTTGTCTTTTTGAAGATCAACGCCATCACAATTCCCATTACAATTCCAAATACATAGAGGGCTACCATAACAAGCGCGCCTCTTCCCGGGAAAAATGCCGCAGTAAAAAATGCATAGATTGGGAGTTTCGCGGTACAGCTCATAAACGGAGTTAAAAGAATCGTCATCTTCCTGTCTCGTTCTGACGGAAGCGTCCTGCTTGCCATAACCCCCGGAACCGTACATCCAAAACCAATCAGCATAGGGACAATACTTCTTCCCGACAAGCCTAATTTACGCAGAAGTTTATCCATGATAAATGCGACACGCGCCATATATCCACTGTCTTCCAGCATTGATAAAAAGAAAAACAAGGTGACAATAATCGGCAGAAAGCTCAAGACACCACCGACACCGTTGAAGATTCCGTCAATCACAAGGGAATGCACAACATGATTCACATTTGCTACTGTCATCGCCTGATCTACCATGCCGGTCAGCCTTTCAATTCCTGATTCCAGCACCCCTTGAAGGAAAGCGCCTATCACATTGAAGGTCAGCCAGAACACTAACCCCATAATACCGATAAATGCCGGAATCCCCGTATATTTCCCTGTAAGAAAACGGTCAATTTTTCTACTTCTGAGTCGTTCTTTACTTTCTCTTGGTTTTATGACCGTTTCACTGCATACACTTTCTATGTAGTCAAACCGCATCTGAGCAACTGCCGCCGCACGGTCCATCCCCGTCTCTTCCTCGGTCTGTCTGGCGATATCCGTCAGCAGATTCTGCTCATTTTCCGTCAGTTCCAGCTGCTCCAGAATCTTCGCATCTCCTTCCAGAATCTTGCTTGCAGCAAACCGAACAGGAATGCCGGTCATCTGCGCATGATCTTCGATCAAATGCATAACTGCATGAAGTCCCCGGTGAATCCCCTCTTCTTTCTTACAGAAATCCGTATCCATCGGACGCTCCTGATATTTTGCCACGTGAACAGCATGACGCACTAATTCTTCGATTCCTTCTCCTTTCACCGCAGAAATCGGAATCACCGGAACTCCGAGCGCCTCCTCCATCTCATTGACCATAACAGAACCGTCGTTTTCTCTTAGTTCATCCATCATGTTTAACGCTACAACCATTGGAAAACCCAGTTCCAGAAGCTGCATCGTCAGATAAAGATTCCGCTCAATATTCGTTGCATCTACAATATTGATGATGCCCTTAGGTTTCTCACGAATCACAAATTCTCTGGTCACAATCTCTTCACTACTGTACGGAGACATGGAATAAATTCCCGGAAGATCTGTAAGCAGCGTATTTTCATAGCCTCTGATCACTCCATCTTTACGATCTACCGTCACCCCCGGAAAATTACCTACATGCTGCTTCGAACCGGTCAACTGATTAAACAACGTTGTTTTGCCACAATTCTGATTCCCCACAAGCGCAAATGTAAGCGTTACATCATCCGGAAGCGGATTTTCTTCCTTACTATCATGGAATTTACCGCCTTCTCCATAGCCCGGATGGTGCTTCTCTATCCTCAATCCAGTATGTTCTCTTTTCTTCGGCTTATGCGCCTCACTGATCTCAATATTTTCAGCATCTTCCAAACGAATAGACAATTCATATCCGTGAATTCGAAGTTCCACAGGGTCTCCCATCGGCGCATACTTTACAACCGTTACCTCCGTTCCTTGAATCAATCCCATATCAAGAAAATGCTGTCGAAGCGCTCCTTCGCCTCCTACAGACAATATGGTTGCAGTATCGCCAATCTGCAATTCACTTAGTTTCATATCTATTTCACTCCTCATATTTATCTACGTTTTATTTTGATAACATTTCTCATTTAATCTTTCTTATTTTATCACTCTTCTCCTTATTTGTCCAGTTGAAATTCCATTCAAAGGCACGCGCAACAGGAAAAGAGGACGAGTTTTTTAACCCGTCCCCTAGTTTATTTATATTTATTCCACAAGAAAACCTTTTTCTTTTAACGTCTCTTCAATCAGATCCAATGTCTTCTCGCTATCCGCACTTACTTTATGGTAGTGATAATCAGATGTAATATTTTTCAACGGACTGGACTTTCCACTTCGGATACCCTCCATAAATTCCGCCGCCTTCCTTCTGGAATTTACTTGAAGATTCGCTTCTATATGTCCGTACACTCGATGATTCACCATCACATTTTCCACGCAGCCTCCCAGATCCACAACCGAACACAATTCCTCTTCCAACTGCGCGTCCGTATGGTTCACTTTAAATACTCTCGTTGCATGAACCGGCTGTTCCAATACGTAACCTCTGTTTGTTGAAATCACATGATACCCTGCTGCCCGGATCAACGCAATATCCTGCACGATCACCTGACGACTGACTCCGTAAGTTTCTGCCAGACTTTTCCCCGACAAAGGGACAGCACTTCTCCGAATCTGTTCAATCATCTCTTCTCGTCTCTCTAAACCTGTCATAACCGCTCCTTTTTCTGCCTTTCTATCTAAATCGCATGTAGATTTTTCAATGAAATATCAAGAATTGGCGCTGAATGTGTCAACGCTCCACTTGAGATGTAATCCACACCAATAGCAGTAAGACGTCCGATATTTTCTTTTGTTACATTTCCGGAGCACTCTGTCTCGGCTCTTCCATCTATCAATTCAATGGCAGCCTTCATTTCATCTACAGACATATTATCAAGCATAATAATATCCGCGCCTGCTTCTACCGCCTCTTTTGCCATATCGAGATTTTCTACTTCCACCTCGATCTTACGGACGAACGGAGCGTATTCTTTCGCCATTTTCACAGCTTTTTCTACACTTCCCGCAGCGCCGATATGATTGTCCTTTAACAAGACTCCATCCGATAAATTATAGCGGTGATTATACCCTCCGCCGACTCTGACTGCATATTTTTCGAAAATTCTCATATTCGGTGTTGTTTTTCTCGTATCCAATAGCTTCGTTTTGCTTCCTTCCAGAAGCGCTGCTACAGAATGTGTGTACGTAGCAATTCCGCTCATGCGCTGCAGATAATTAAGCGCTACACGCTCGCCGGACAAAAGCACCCGGATATCTCCGACAACCTTGCCCATCAATTGTCCGTTTTTCACCTCATCACCGTCTTGGCAGTACAGTTCTACCTTTGTATCGGCATCTAACAGTTCAAATACCCTTGCAAAAACGTCCAGACCTGCAATCACACCATCCTGCTTGCAGCGAAGTTCCACTTCTCCCACAACAGCTTCTTTCATCACAGAATTAGTTGTAACGTCCTCACTGGAAATATCTTCTTTTAACGCTTCCATGATCAAATGATCTGCCTGAAGCTTCATTGTAATCTGATTCATTGATCTCTTCTCCTCTTCTCTATCTCTTAATCTTCTCTGTTCATTTCTATAAACTCTGCACCTATGCTCTTTCAATAGCTTTCGCAGCTCTCTTTGCAAACACCATACTCTCCAAAAGGGAATTACTTGCCAGACGATTCTTTCCGTGAACTCCATTACAGCTCGTCTCTCCCACTGCATACAAATGCTCCATAGAAGTCCTGCTGTCACTGTCTACCCAGATACCTCCCATAAAATAATGCTGGGCGGGAACAACCGGAATCCAATCTTTAAACACATCATAGCCCTCTTCCTGACAGCGCTGACAGATATTCGGAAAATGCTTTGCAATATCCTCTCTCGAAATATGCTCCATCGAAAGCCACACGTGATCGGTTCCATCCTTCTTCATCTGTTCTCGGATTGCCTCTGCTACAACATCTCTCGGAAGTAATTCATTGACAAAGCGGTGCCCGTTCTTATCGTAAAGAACTGCTCCTTCTCCGCGCACTGATTCTGAAATTAGGAATCTCCGCCCCGGCTTCTTGGAATACAACGTTGTAGGATGAATCTGCACATAATCCAGATGCTCCATACGGATTCCGTGTTTTTTTCCGATATCCAATGCATCTCCTGTTAAATGCGGAAAATTCGTGGAGTGCTGGTACCTGCCCCCGATTCCGCCACTTGCAAGAATCGTATTTTCAGCATAAATCTTCCATTCAGCGCCTTCATGTTCTGCCAGTATCCCGATACACTGTCCATTTTCTTCCAAAATATCGGTCATCGCCGTATATTCATAGATGGAAATATTGTCTCGTTCTTTTGCGCGTTCCAATAATTTACTCGTAATCTCCTTCCCGGTAACATCCTCGTGATATAAAATTCTCGGCTTAGAGTGAGCGCCTTCGCGAGTATATACGAATTCTCCATCTTTCTTCTCGAATTCCACACCATAAGACACCAGATCCGCAATGATTTCTCTGGAAGACCGGATCATAATATCCACCGATTCCTTACGGTTTTCATAGTGTCCTGCTTTCATAGTATCTTCAAAGTAACTCTCATAATCGTCATCATCCCGCTCTACGCAGATTCCCCCCTGTGCCAGAAAAGAATCACTGCTCTCCATATCAGACTTGGTGATCAGCACAACCTTTTTATGCGGCTCGATATTCAATGCGGCGAATAATCCTCCGACACCTGTACCGACAATGACAACGTCAGTATATATATCCATTGTCTTTTCCTCTCTCCTCTATGAACTCTATTTTGCAAGCTCCAGCATCCGTGCCAACGGTTTTTCAGAATGCTCTCGGAGCTCATCTGTCACATGAACTTCATTTTCTCCAGTCTGTAACACATGAAGAACCTTCTCAGGTGTCACCCGTTTCATATCTTCGCACACAGGCTCTGTTTCTGTAAAATAGAATACCTTCTGCGGATTCTGCTTTTCCAGTTCATAACGCACTCCATTTTCTGTGCAGATGATAAATTCCCGTGCTGCGCTCTCTCCGGCATATTTAATAATGCCAGATGTGCTGCCTATATAATCTGCCATCTCACAGATTTCCTGTGTACATTCCGGATGTACTAACACTTCCGCCTTCGGGTGAGCAGCTTTTGCTTTCTTAAGTTCCTCTGTCAAAAGCTTTTCGTGAACCGGGCAATACCCTTCGTTATATACAAATGTCTTCTCCGGCACCTGCTGTGCCACATAGTGGGCAAGATTCCGATCCGGTATAAAGAAAATATATTTCTGCGGCAATGCTTTTACAATCTTTACCGCATTCGCAGACGTCACACAAACATCCGAATATTGCTTCAACTCAGCAGTAGAATTGATATAGCAGACAACCGCCAGATCATCATATGTATCTCTCATTTTTTGAATGGTCTCTTTATCTGCCATATGTGCCATCGCACAATCTGCGGACAGATCCGGCATCAGTACTGTCTTATCCGGATTCAAAATCTTTGCACTTTCTCCCATAAAGGATACACCGCAGAAAATAATCATCTGTTCCTTTAATCCCACAGCTACTTTACTCAAATAAAAAGAATCTCCTATGTAATCTGCAATCTCCTGAACTTCGGCAGATACATAGTAGTGCGCCAAAATCACCGCATTTTTCTCTTGTTTTAATTGTTTTATCTGTTCTGTAATCCCCATAACTTTTTCCTTTCTCAGACTCACATTGCTCCTATTATAACACCTTAGTTTACATGTGACAAGACAGTTGTTAAGACAAATAATTAACGTTAAAAAAACACTAAAAAATAAGGGACCGTTCTTTCACCGCAATTACTTGTTTTCTCGAAAGAACAGTTCCCGTTATTATAACAATATGTTATCCTATATTAATTAAGCTTTTTACTTTTTTCTTCTTTCTTTTTGAAAGACACTACACTAACTTTTGATTTTTGTACTTTTGTCATGTTTTAAGCACTTTAAAATGCTTTAAAATCATACCGGTACGGAACCGATTTCTTTACTCCGAATAGGTTTTCATACAATTCACTCCAAAGGGAAGCAACGGAGTCCTCCCCTTCCCGGATATCGTCAATGACAAGACCTCCATTTTCTTCCAACAGTTCATAAGCTTTCTTATCTTCTCCCGTCTTATGAAGAGCATGGATATAGTAATATTTCACCTTTCCAATCTCCCGGGTATTTTTATCCAGATTCTCATACCAACGTATCAGCCTACCATATTCCTTACAAAGTCCCAGAATCTTTAACGCTTCTTTCAGATAAGACACCCTTCGGTTCTCTATGCTAAGTCCTTTTTCCATCCAATCTGCCGCTTCCTCCTCCCTATCTGACAGAAGACAGACACAGGCAAGTCCATGACACGCCCACGGATTATGCTTTCGCTCCCATGACCGAAGCAGATAATGCTCGGCACATGGAAAGTCTTCGACTGCAAAGGCTCCTATTCCAGCCTGATAAAAGGCATACCAGTTGTCCTGATTTTCCCGCTTCAGCGTATCCTGCAAGAATCCCAGATTCTCTGCATCTATCAGAAATTCATCCGGTGCTTCCTCAGTTTCCGGCTCGTAAAGCTTGCCGGTTTCAAAGAAATTTTTCCATTTTTTCAGCGTATCTTTTTCAAGCACATACTCCAGATGTTCTGCTAAGTTTCCGTGCTGTTTCAGTGCGCCATAGCTACTTCCTTTTATCAAAAGTTCTGCTTTTGTTTTCGCCATCTGTTCCGTTTCTTCTAACAGATCTTCCAACTTCTTGGGAGCCTTCTGACTAACAAGAAGCCCCGTCAACTGCTCTTCCATTTTTGAGAAATCAGCTTTGCTTTCATCTATTTTCACCGGACCATATTGCTCTATCCATTCCCACGCAGTATGAGGCGCCATAGGAATACATCCATATTGAGTCTTAGCTAATCCTGCCTGAATCTCTATATAACGCCCCGCATTCTCTGTGAGAAATTCCTGCCAATGGTCAGAAGCCTGTTGGTTTCCCCATGAAAAGAGTTTTCTGCTCCTCAATCTTCCTGTAGATCTGTGCAAAAGACCGTATCCATTTTTGTCCAGATTCGCAATATACTTCGGTTTTTCTTTCTCAAGATCAAAAAAGTAATCTACCGATTTCGGTATTTTTTTATAATCTGTAATATCAATTCCTTCTACAACCGGAATGTCCACTTTAAAAACCTCATTATCTCTATTGGTGAACGCCTGCTTTGCAGGAACGACAATGTGTCCCCCTTCATATTCCGGAACTGCTATATTGCTCCACCAATACATAGGGATTACGTCTTCGCTCTCGTTCACAATCCTCATTCTGCAATTCAGGAAGCAATCTTCCTCATCCAGCCAGAAGTCCATCTGATATGGTACTTTCCGTATCCTTTCATACTCATACATCCGAAGCACAGGAGCTCCCGACTCCGTCTTTGTCACCGCAGTATATAAGGGATCTGTCGTATATGGCGTATGACCGATCACTCCTATGTTCCACTCAACACCTCCGCTGAACCACGCATTTCTCACAGCAAGATTGCTGAATCTAATAACATCATTGGTATAGAGCAGATTCTTTTCCGTCTTCTTATCCCACAATTCCCACAGTCTTCCTCCGTACTCCGGAAGAAAGACTGCTTTCAAAAACCGGTTTTCCAATACGGCGGCTTCACATACTCTTTCCTTCACTTCCCTCGTATAATTATTGTACTGCCGATATGGATACGCATTTTTTCTCCTTCCGTATCCCTCATAGATCTCGTCTTTCTCATCCAGCCGGAATTTCAGAGAATTCTGTAAAATGTGTTCTCCCAAAAGATCCGGTACGCAGGATTCCTCTCCCAGTTCTGCTCCTATAATCTTTATCTTTTCAAAACGCAACTCTGACATCAAAATCTCTCCTTATAAGTAATTCTGTTACTTTAAATAATACCTGTGCTCTCTTTATTTTTCAATCCTATATATTGCAGATTTATTTCAAAAAATTGCTCTATTATAATATTCTTTTCCCTTGACTTATGGTAAAATCTAATTAAAATATTTCATTTTATTGTCAGGAGGAACGTGGTTTGAAAGTTCACAGTAAATTCATTGATTCTATTTCCGAATATTATGTATATACCCCCAGCCTAACTGCCAGACAGTTATTTTTTTATCCCACCCATATCGGGCTGTATCACTACCTTGCCGGCTATTCTTTAAAAAGGAGTCATTTTGATAATTTCCTACTCATGTTAATTCTAGATGGGGAATGTGATCTGATTTTGAATGGGGAATATTTCCATGCAAAAAAAGGAGCCCTTGTACTGATTAACTGTTATCTGCCTCATCAGTATGAAAGCTCCTGTGGCTGGCGTGCATTGTGGCTTCATTTTAACGGACCACTTGCCAAAACTTATTATGATTTTTTATCAAATGAATATGGAAATGTCATCCTTCCATCTGATTATTTTGCCATTTATCAAAATCTAAGAGAGCTATTAACTCTCTTTCATTCATCGGACAAATTATGTGAGTCTGATATTTCCCTGAAGATTACTCAGACACTGAATCTTCTGATCTCTCCGCCTGTTGACAACCTCTGCCCGAACCATGCTCCGGTAAGGGATGTCATCTTATATATCAACGAACATTTTGCGAAACCTTTGACACTGGAAATGCTCTCAGAAAAAGCATGTCTAAGCCCTTTCTATTTTACGAGAGTATTTACAAAGGAAACCGGCATGACTCCTTATCAATATTTGCTCTCTACAAGAATATCAGCCGCAAAATTTCTGTTAAAATCAACCTCCGTTTCAATCAAGGAGATTGCCTGCCGCTGTGGCTTTACAAGCTCTTCGGGCTTCTGTACCGCATTTAAAAAATGGGAGAATCTAACACCAAAAGAGTATCGGGATAAAGCCTAACATTTCTCCGCGATCTCATAGATCAACCGCTCTGTGTCCGCCCATCCAAGGCACGGATCAGTAATCGAACGTCCGTATACACGTTCACTGTCAATGTTCTGACTTCCTTCCTCCAGATAACTTTCAATCATCACTCCTTTTACCAATGACTTAAGTTCCGGATTGTAATTACGACTGTGGATCACTTCACTGACAATACGAATCTGTTCCTTGAACTTTTTATTCGAATTCGAATGATTTGCATCAATGATCGCCGCAGGATTTTTCAACTCTTTCTTCTCATAGGCTTCCAGAAGACGCACCAAATCTTCGTAATGATAGTTCGGAATACAAGTTCCGTATTTATCTACGCCGCCACGCAAAATTACATGTGCCAATTCGTTTCCGTCCGTTGTCACATCCATACCTCGATAGATAAATCTATGAGAATTCTGCGCCGCAATAACGGAATTTAACATAACAGAAAAATCACCGCTGGTTGGATTTTTCATACCGATCGGAATATCCATACCACTGGCTGTCAGTCTATGCTGTTGATTCTCTACGGATCTGGCTCCGATAGCCTCATAAGACAACATATCGTCCAGATAGCTCCGGTTCTCCGGGTAAAGCATCTCATCTGCTGCTGTAAATCCACTTTCTTCAATCGCACGCAAATGCATTTTACGGATCGCTATAATCCCCGCCAACAGATCCGGCGCTTTATCCGGTTCCGGCTGATGAAGCATTCCTTTATAGCCTTCTCCGGTTGTTCTTGGCTTATTCGTATAAATTCTTGGGATGATCATCAGACGGTCTGATACTTTTTCGTTCACTTTTGCCAGACGATTCACGTATTCGCAAACGGAATCTTCGTTATCTGCCGAACATGGACCAACCAAAACAATAAACTTATCTGATTCCCCAGTAAAAATATTTCTGATTTCCTGATCTCTTTCTTTTTTAATTTCCTTTAATTTCTCCGGCATTGGATATTCTGCTTTTAAATCTGCCGGAAGCGGAAGTTCTGCATTTACTTTCATCCCCATTTTGTATTACCTCGTCGCCTGCTTAAAACAGTCCTTCTATCTTTCAAATATATGTTACATTTATTTTCCGTTAATTGTATCATAATTCATTTGAAATTGAAAATATTTTTTACAGGAAAATGTGATTCTCGCATACTAATACCCCGCTTGTTTTCAAGCGGGGTTCTATGCTTCAATCTATTAATTCAATTGAAAATCTTATTTGTCAGCGATAGCTGCCTGTGCTGCTGCAAGACGAGCGATCGGTACACGGAATGGTGAACAAGATACATAGTCTAAGCCAATCTTATGGCAGAACTCTACGGAACTTGGATCTCCACCGTGCTCTCCACAGATACCAATGTGAAGGTTTGGATTTACTGGCTTACCTAATGTGATAGCCATATCCATTAATTTACCAACGCCTGTCTGGTCAAGTTTAGCAAATGGATCATTCTCGAAGATCTTCGCATCATAGTAAGCATCTAAGAACTTACCAGCGTCATCACGGGAGAATCCGAATGCCATCTGTGTTAAGTCGTTTGTACCGAAGCAGAAGAAGTCAGCTTCTTTTGCGATCTCATCAGCTGTAAGAGCAGCTCTTGGAATCTCGATCATTGTACCAACTTCGTACTTCAGATCAGAGTTTGCAGCTGCGATCTCAGCATCAGCAGTCTCTACAACAATCTTCTTAACGTATTTTAATTCTTTTACATCACCAACAAGTGGAATCATGATCTCTGGGCATACGTTCCAGTCAGCGTGTGCTTTCTGTACGTTGATAGCTGCACGGATAACAGCCTTTGTCTGCATCTTGGCAATCTCTGGGTAAGTAACTGCAAGACGACATCCACGGTGTCCCATCATTGGGTTGAACTCATGTAAGCCATCGATGATAGCTTTGATCTGTTCAACAGTTTTGCCCTGGGAATCAGCAAGTTTCTTAATGTCTTCTTCATCTGTAGGAACGAACTCATGAAGCGGTGGATCAAGGAAACGAATAGTAACCGGATGTCCTTCCAGTGCCTCATAAAGTGCCTCGAAGTCTCCCTGCTGTTCTGGAAGGATCTTCTCAAGTGCAGCTTCTCTTTCTTCTACAGTCTCAGAACAGATCATCTCACGGAATGCATCGATTCTGTCACCCTCGAAGAACATGTGCTCTGTACGGCAAAGTCCGATACCTTCTGCACCAAGCTCACGGGCTTTCTTAGCATCTGCCGGTGTATCAGCATTTGTACGAACTTTCATAGTTCTGTATTTGTCAGCCCATCCCATGATTCTTCCGAACTCACCAGCGATCGTTGCATCAACTGTTGGGATGATTCCATCATAGATAGCTCCTGTAGATCCATCAAGAGAGATTGCATCTCCTTCGTGGAACTCTTTGCCAGCTAATGTGAATTTCTTATTCTCTTCGTCCATAACGATGTCGCCACATCCAGATACACAACATGTACCCATTCCACGTGCAACTACAGCAGCGTGAGATGTCATACCACCACGAACTGTCAGGATACCCTGAGCAGACTTCATACCTGTGATATCTTCTGGTGATGTCTCAAGACGAACAAGGATAACCTTCTCTCCTTTTGCAGCCCATGCTACAGCGTCATCTGCTGTAAATACAACTTTACCGCAAGCAGCTCCTGGAGATGCTCCAAGTGCTTTGCCCATTGGTGTTGCAGCTTTCAGTGCGGCAGCGTCGAACTGTGGGTGAAGCAGAGTATCAAGGTTTCTTGGGTCGATCATAGCAACAGCTTCTTCCTCTGTTCTCATTCCCTCGTCAACAAGGTCACAAGCAATCTTCAGAGCAGCCTGTGCTGTTCTCTTACCATTACGTGTCTGAAGCATATACAGTTTACCATGCTCTACAGTAAACTCCATATCCTGCATATCTCTGTAGTGTTTTTCAAGTGTATTACATACTTCTTTGAACTGTGCAAATGCTTCCGGGAATTTCTGTTCCATCTCGGAAATGTGCATTGGTGTACGAACACCGGCAACAACGTCCTCACCCTGTGCATTGGTAAGGAACTCTCCAAACAGACCATTTTCTCCTGTAGCTGGGTCACGTGTAAATGCAACACCTGTTCCACAGTCATCACCCATATTACCGAATGCCATCATCTGTACGTTAACAGCTGTTCCCCAAGAATATGGGATATCATTGTCACGACGGTATACATTGGCTCTTGGGTTGTCCCATGAACGGAATACAGCTTTTACTGCTCCCATTAACTGCTCTTTTGCATCAGATGGGAAGTCTGCACCGATTTTCTCTTTGTACTCAGCTTTGAACTGTCCGGCTAAAGTCTTAAGATCTTCTGCTGTAAGCTCAACATCCTGTTTTACACCCTTCTCATCTTTCATTTTGTCGATAAGCTCTTCAAAGTACTTCTTACCAACTTCCATAACTACGTCAGAGTACATCTGGATGAATCTTCTGTAGCAGTCCCATGCCCAACGAGCATTTCCGGATGCTTCAGCCAGAGTCTCTACAACTTCTTCATTTAAACCAAGGTTCAGGATTGTATCCATCATACCTGGCATAGAAGCTCTTGCTCCTGAACGAACAGATACAAGAAGCGGGTTGGTCTTGTCACCAAATTTCTTTCCTGTGATTCCTTCAAGTTTCTCAATTGCTTCCATAATCTGGCCCATGATCTCATCATTGATCTTTCTGCCATCTTCATAGTACTGTGTACAAGCTTCTGTTGTTACTGTGAATCCCTGTGGTACCGGGAGTCCAAGGCTTGTCATCTCAGCAAGGTTCGCGCCTTTACCACCAAGAAGGTTTCTCATGGTAGCGTTACCTTCTGTAAACATATAAACCCATTTTGCCATTTGTCATGACCTCCTAAACTAATATTTTCTAAGTCGCACATCTATTTTACTGGTTTTGCCAGTTTTCGTCAAGAGGTTTCATAGAAGGTCTCGACTTTTTCCCCTAAAATCAAATTTACCCCGTATCTTTTCGATACGGGGCAGCATTTTTCTTTCATTTTAGCTAAGTTCAACCTTCATAGCCTCTTCTGGTTTGAAATCATTTGCCAGATCATAAATGTTATGTCCGGTAGACTCACTGAGCACTCTTCCTTCCAAAGAATAGCAGCGGATAAATCTTTTGCCGTCTACGCTTGACCAGTGTTCCACATCCCAGCTCATATAACCGTCTTCATCACTTTTCTTTTCTTTCAGATGCAGATCCACCTGACGTCCGTCTTTCATTAACTGAATAAGACCTTTGGTTCCATCTACTTCTACTTCTGTTTTGTTTACTGAATCAAATACTTTCATGATTAGTCCTCCTCACACATCTTCTAAAGCCTGCCATACCTTACAGACCTCACATCTGTGTTTTATTATACTCCTTTGATCAGCAAAAGAAAAGCTTTTTATCCTTTTACAACAGAACCACTCTTAACTACGACCTCTACGTGATTTCTAAGTCTTGAGATATCTTCCAGCGGATTGCCTTCTACTCCAACGATATCTGCTACTTTACCGGCTTTGATCGTTCCGTAATCTTTGTCACGTCCTGCAATAATCGCACTGTTAATTGTCGCCTGTTTGATGATATCAATTTCCTTCATATCCCAGAATTCTTTTCTCAAAGCGAACTCGTCCCCGTTCTCACCATGTTTTAACGGTGTTGCACCTTGATCTGTTCCAAATCCAAGTAACAATCCTGCGTCATAAGCTTTACGAATTCCCACTTTAATACATTCTAAAATTCTCTTTGCCTTTGCCATCATAAATGTAGAAGATTCCGGTACACTTTCTACCAGTCCACTAATGATATTAAGTGTTGGTATAATATAGGTGTTTTCATTTCCCTTCAACATTTCAATTGCTTCGTCATCTAAAATAGAAGCATGTTCTATAGTATGTACACCAGCTAAAATAGAATTTTTGATCGCACGTGTACCATGGCAGTGTGTAGCCACATATGTATCTTTAAATTTAGCTGCTTCTACAACCGCCTTTAATTCTTCCAAACTATAGATTGGCTGTCCCGGTTCTCCACCTGGGTTCATGACTGCACCGGTACCCATGATCTTGATAAAATCGGCTCCATTTTTCATTTCTTCGCGCACTGCTTTTCTGATTTCATCCGGTCCGTCCGCCTCATTATACAGTCCTGCAAAAAAGTCATTTCCGTTTTCTGTAGGTGTCACAATCTTACCAGAAGCAATAATATTCGGTCCTACAATTTTCCCAGCATTGATTGCATCACGAAGTTCTACTGCAACATTAAAATAACTTCCCACATCTCTAAGTGTAGTAAATCCTGCCATTAAACTGTCCTGTGCAAATTTCACAGCATCCAGAGCCTGTTGAACAGGAGTTTTGGCATTGTCGATCAGGGTGTCTCCTCCTGATAACGAGAGGTGAATGTGCATATCAAAAAATCCCGGCAACGCATATTTTCCTCCCATATCGTACACTTCCACATCTTCCGGATACTCATCCGCACACTCTGTGATCTTCAAGATACGGTCATCTTTAACAAGGACATCTCCGCTCGTCCCCTCATATCCTTCCATCAACTCCGGAATAAATCTGCAGTTTTTTAATACTTTCATGTTTGTTCCTCCTCTTATTTAATATTTTTACTTCTTCTTAAGAAGTTTTTTTCTTTTTTCCTTTGTCACTTTCAACCAGATGATCGTTAACAATACACCAATGATCGTTACCGCCATCCATGCGACAAATATCATTTTATATCCTTCTGTTCCTTTAAAATTATCCAACATCCGTCCTGCAAAGAATGGGCACACTGCTTCCGGCAGATATCCCAGACAACAAATAATTCCTACCGCAGTTCCGGTGATTTCTGATGGAAATTCACTTTCTTCCATTAATGCAAAATGCATACTCTGTGTAATATACATCGATGCGTAAATCAACACACATCCGATCAGAATCAAAATAACACTGGAGTTCTCCGGTGTAACCAGAACAACACCTAATCCCAAAACAGTCATCAAGGTTCCTGCTAACATTACCTTGGAACTATTGATCTTATCCCCCAGCACACCTGCTCCTATTGCCGCAAACGGTCTGATGTATTGAGAGGAGGAAGAAATGATTGCCGCAATCACGGCTGTTGTTCCAAATGCCGCTGTCGCATATGGGGCAATGTAATAATAACTGATGTTAGCGGTATACGTACAGAAGATGATTCCGATCAACAGCCATGTTGCCGGCATTTTCAATACGGTTCCGACTTTTCTTATGTTAAAGGAATCACCTGTACTTCCCTTTTCTTCTTCAATCCCCTTTAATAAAAAGATAGAACATATACCAAGGAGTACCGTTGCTGCTGAATAGAATATCACGATCGAACGAACTCCCATCTTCTCACCGCTTTTTGCAGTAAAATATCCGAACATGGCAACTGCAACTGCCAAATATGCTGCATTACTGATTCCTCGTCCACCTTCAAAGATACCAAATGCTTTTCCCTGCTCATCTGAGGATGCCAACATACGGATTGCTTTAATAAGGGCTGGCCAGAATGTCATCAACGAGGTGATTCCCCACACACCGTGAATCGCTATAATAATCATCGGTGACGGAGATGCCAAAAGGCAAAAACCTAATCCCCCCGTTACAATCAATGAAAATGGAATTAATTTTTTAATAGAAAACTTATCCGCTATTACTCCTCCAATGAGATACGACACTGCGCCAAACAATCCAAAATAAGTACCGCATAATCCCATTTGAGTATTTGTCATATGAAATGCACTCATAAACGCATCGTAGTAATAACTCCTAAAATAAGGAAGCGTATAAATAAATGAACCTGATAAAGTCAAAATAATGAGCAGTATAAAATTCCGCTTTAATTTTGAGTCTTTTCCCATTTTATCTCCTTTCGTTCTGATTTTTAACGGCCGCACTTTTATTTTCTCTAATTATACAATATAATTTAGTCAAACAATGAACAGGAAGGTTGGTTAGGATATGGATCAAAGCCAAAAAAACAGAGAGCTTCAAAAAAAAGAACCATTTTATATTTTATTCAAGCCGCTGAAGAACTGATTGAAGAAAAAGGTCAGGATAATATTACTGTCCGCGAAGTAGCAAACCGCGCCGGATACAATATTGCCACTTTGTATAACTATTTTGAAAACATTAATCATTTGATATTATTCACTTCTATCAAACATCTGAATAATTATGTTATTGATCTGCCAAAATGTATCTACAATGCTAAAACTCCGATGGATCGCTTCTATAATTCCTGGAAGTGCTTCTGCCACCATGCTTTTGCACACCCTGAAGTATTCCATATGATTTTTTTCGGCAATCTATCTCGTGAGGTTGTAGAAAATTCTCTTCAATTATATTATGAACTTTTCCCTGATAGTTTGGAAAAGGTAGATAATGACTTTTTGGATATGATGACGTGTTCTGATTTTGTCACAAGAAATATGAAAACATTTCAACTGATCACACTTCCGGAGACATCTGTCGTACCCTCCGACCAAAAGCTTCTGTTTTATAGTCAGATAACATCCCTTATCTTTCAAAGTATGCTTTATAATGCAATCGAGAAAGAGAAGGCAGGAACCCTTTCTATTGAGGAAGAAACAGATACATTTTTCATGTACTTAAAAAAAATATTGGAAAACTAATACTGAAAATATACGCTAATGATATATAAAAGCACGGCAATCTTTACTTTGCCGTGCTTTCTTGTATGTATTTCATCCACTCTTTAATCTTTTTCTCATATCCATTTTCAGACGCCTCATAAAATTTTGCATCCCGTATCTCATCTGGAAGATATTGCTGCTTCACATAGTGATTCGGATAATTGTGAGCGTACTGATAACCGATTCCATGCCCCAGTCCTGCCGATCCTGCATAATGTGAATCTTGAAGATGCGCAGGCACCGTCGTCTTTACCTGCTTTACATTGTCCATTGCTGCAAAGATCGCATTGCATGCAGAATTACTCTTCGGCGCGGTCGCAACATACAGAACCGCTTGCGATAAGATAATCTGAGCCTCCGGCATACCGACACGCTCCACTGCCTGTGACGCGGACACTGCCACCGTAAGCGCCATCGGATCTGCATTTCCCACATCTTCCGAAGCACAGATCATAATTCTTCTTGCGATAAACTTAACATCTTCGCCGGCATAGAGCATCTTCGCCAGATAATAAACCGCCGCATCGGGATCACTCCCACGCATACTTTTTATAAATGCAGAAATTGTATCATAATGGTTATCCCCTGTTTTGTCATATCTTACCACCCGCTTTTGAATACATTCGGAAGCTACATCCAAGGTTATATGAATCTTGCCATCTTCACCGCGCTCTGTAGTCAGCACACCAAGCTCCACTGCATTCAGTGCGCTTCTTGCATCCCCTCCTGCTATATCGGCAAGAAATTCCACCGCATCATCATCAATCACTGCCTGATAGCTTCCCATCCCTTTTTCCACATCGTAGACGGCACGCTGAATCAGTGTCGCAACATCTTCTTTACTAAGTGGCTGCAATTCAAAAATGCTGGATCTGGAAATCAACGCACTGTTTACCTCAAAATACGGGTTTTCTGTTGTCGCACCGATCAATATAATGGTTCCATCTTCCACAAACGGAAGCAGATAATCCTGCTGCCCTTTATTAAATCTGTGAATCTCATCTACAAAAAGAATCGTTTTCTTCTGGTACATGCCAAGCGTCTGTTTTGCCTGTGCAACCACTGCTTCCATATCTTTCTTTCCCGCTACAGTAGCATTAATCTGGGTAAACTCTGCGCTCGTTGTATTTGCAATCACTTTTGCAAGCGTGGTCTTTCCGGTCCCCGGCGGTCCATAGAAAATAATCGAACTGATTTTATCCGCTTTGATCGCACGGTATAAGAGCTTGTCCTTTCCGATAATATGCTGCTGACCGACAACTTCTTCCAGCGTAGTGGGTCGAAGCCTTGACGCAAGCGGCGCCTCCTGATCCATATTCTTTTCTCTCATATAATCAAATAAATCCATAATCTAACCTCTCTTATTTCCCTGACTTGTCCAATCCGGTATCTATATTAAGATATTCCGAGAATGTCCCGCACTGCCTCACCGGCGATCAGAAGTCCGGCTGTCGGCGGAACAAAGGAAATGCTTCCCGGTATACTACGTCTTACTCCCTTTTCTTCTCGGTCTTTTTCAGACTCCGACTCATTCGCTGACACATCCACCGGTTTTTCCTTCGAATATAAAACCTTCTGATGATAGATACCTCTTGCTTTCAACTCCCGTCTCATCACCTTACATAGCGGGCATACAGAAGTTTTACTGATATCTGTAATTTCAAATAACTCTGCGTGTAATTTATTTCCCGTCCCCATGCTGCTGATCATCGGAATCCTATATTCTCTTGCTTTCTCCACCAACGCAATCTTGGCAGTCACTGTATCAATTGCGTCAATGATATAATCCGGTTTTTCCCGGAACAACTCGTCTATATTGTCCGGCAGCACAAATATTTCATGCGTGATTACTTCTGTCTCCGGACATATTTCTTTAATCTTTTCTTTCATTACCTTTGTCTTATAGCAGCCGATCGTCCGGTGAAATGCGATAGACTGCCGATTCAAATTCGTCAAAGATACCGTATCATTATCTATCAGAACAAGTCTTCCCACACCGCATCTTGCCAACGCCTCTATGCAATGGGAACCAACTCCTCCCACTCCGAATACCATTACGGTTGTATTTCGAAGCTTTTGAAATGCTTCTTCTCCAATCAATAATTTTGTTCTGGAAAATTCATCTATCATCTATCTATCCTCTTATTTATTCTTGTTTTTCATTTAATCAATCGAGTAGCAACCGGTCAACGGTTACAAATTCGTAACCTTCTTTCTGTAGGAAATCTACAATCCGAAGTGCTGCCTCTACAGAAGAGGCGTAACAATCATGCAATAGAATAATATCACCTTCCTCCGCTTCCGTCACTACCTTGCTCACAATTTCGTCTACATTTTCTGTCATCCAGTCCAAAGGGTCCACCGACCACAGCACCGGAAGAACCTCCATCTTGACTTCCAGTTCTCTTTGCCATGCGCCAAAAGGAGGACGCATATATGCAACATGTTCTCCAGTAATCGCGCTGATCACCTGATCTGTCATCTCAATCTCTCTAACAGCCTCTTCCTCCGACAGATGTGTCATCTGTACATGGCTGTATGTATGATTTCCAATCAAATGACCTTCTTTATATATTCTCTCCACCAGCTCCGAATTTTCTTCCGCATTTTCACCGATCAGAAAAAAACTGGCCTTCACATTTCTTTCTTTTAGACCATCAAGAAGTCTGCCTGTATAGCGGTCGCTTGGCCCGTCATCAAAAGTAATCGCAATACTTGGCTTTTCTTTCACTCCCGATTCCTCCACAGACTCCTTTTGTTGTATCTCTCTTTCTGTCTCTTTCGTTTCCTTCGAAATTCCTATAAAACAGCAGCTGCAAAAAAATATCAGAATCACATAAAATCCCTTTCTTTTCCAATCATTTAACCATTTATACATACCATTTCCCCAGACACTTTGCTTCATAGATTATATATGCATCTTTCAAAAGCTTCATTCAAAAGTCTTATGGAATACATTGCAATATAAATTTTGTAATGCTATAATACGAGTTGCGTTTAAGGAGGAATAATATGACGAATGCTAATGAAATTGCTTTAGAAAAAGAAGAAAATAAAATGGGAGTTATGCCGATTCCCAAGCTTTTAATTACTATGTCTTTGCCAATGATGATTTCCATGCTCATTCAGGCACTTTATAATATTGTTGACAGTATGTTTGTTGCACAACTCAGTGAAGATGCACTGACCGCCGTATCTCTTGCATTTCCGATCCAGTCTCTGATGATCGCGATTGCAGCCGGTACAGGTGTCGGAATTAACGCACTCCTTTCAAGAAATCTGGGTGAAAAAGATTTTAAGGGTGCTGACAGAGCAGCGAAAAACGGAGTCTTTCTTGCCCTCGTAAGCTGTATCATCTTTGCCATACTCGGAGTTTCCGGCTCTCATTTCTTCTTCGCTATTCAGACAGACAACCAACAGATTGTAGATTATGGAACTCAATACCTCTCGATCATTACTTTCTTTTCTGTGGGAATCTTCTTACAGATTACTTTTGAGAGATTGTTACAGTCTACCGGCCGTACAATCTACAATATGATCACACAGGGAACCGGCGCTATCATTAATATTATTTTAGATCCGATCCTGATCTTTGGGTGGTTCGGTCTCCCGAGGCTGGAGGTTGTAGGAGCTGCACTTGCCACAATTATCGGACAGATTATCGCACTGTCTATGTCCATTTTCTTTAATCATACTAAAAATAAAGAAATCAACTTAAGCATGCGGCATTTCCGTCCGCATAAGCGTACGATTTCTGTAATTTATAAAGTAGGTATTCCATCCATCATCATGCAGTCCATCGGTTCTGTGATGACCTTCGGTATGAACAAGATCCTACTGATGTTCTCATCTACAGCAGTCGCTGTATTCGGTGTATATTTTAAGCTCCAGAGCTTTATCTTTATGCCAATCTTCGGACTGAATAACGGAATGATTCCGATCATTGCTTACAACTACGGTGCAAGAAATAAAGAACGCATTAAACAGACAACCAAACTTAGTATTATCATGGCAATCGGAATTATGTTCATCGGACTGATCATCTTCCAGACTTGCCCGCGCTTCCTGCTTGTGACTCTATTTGATGCCTCTGATCACATGCTGGAAATCGGCGTTCCTGCCCTTCGCATTATCAGCTTAAGCTTCCTGTTCGCAGGCTTTTGTATCATTGCCGGTTCTGTATTTCAGGCGTTGGGGAATGGCGTATACAGCCTGATTGTATCGGTTGCCAGACAGTTAGTTGTCATTCTGCCAGTGGCATATTTATTCGCAAAATTGTTTGGGCTTTCTATGGTATGGTGGTCTATTCCGATTGCGGAAATTGTTTCTCTTACCTTGTCTGCCGTTCTTTTAAAACGGATTTATCGGTTAAAGGTTGATCCGATGTAAAAAAGGACATAGGCTTTTTCAATTTAGGACACCCGTAAATGCAGTTTGGGACGTAGGATTTTGTAAAAATCCTACGTCCCAAACTTTATTTTTTCTTCTTTTTCCGCACGCTGTATCCGAATGTTCCAAGCTTTTTCCCAAGCGTATAGTATTCGCCGTGAGAGTATGCAAGAAGCTGTGTATCATTCAGTTCAAACTTCCCGGTTTCATTCATATAGCTTTCGTCCACCTGCACTGCCTCCACCCGTGCAAGAAACATATGATGAGAACCAAGTTCATGAACTTCCGTCACCTTACACTCTATATTTACCGGACTCTCTTGAATGATGGGTGCATACTGAAGTTTCTTAGCCTCACCTCTCGTCAAGTGCATTTCTTTCCACTTATCATAATCTCTTCCGGATCTGACGCCGCACCAGTCTGTCGCCTTCGCAAGCTTTTCTGTCGTAAGGTTCACAACAAACTCTCCGCTCTCCCGGAGCAAATGATACGAATAGCGTTCCGGTCTTACGGATATATATAGCATTGCCGGATTCGTGCATACTGTCCCGGTCCATGCAACTGTAATGATATTATCATTTCCTTTTGTGTCCGCAGTGCTGACCATAACCGCCGGAAGAGGATAAACCATATTACCCGGTTTCCATATCTGTTTTCCCATACTGTTTGTAAGCTCCTTATCTTCTTAATGTTGTAATGCCGCTACCAGTGTCGGAATCAGCTGTTTCTTTCTGGATACCACACCTTCTAATACGATCTTATCCGAATCTTCTCTCAAATCAAATGCCGAAATGATATATTCCTTCGCATGATTGCCGCAGCACAAAAGCTCTGTGGACTCTCCGAGAATATCCGTGAGCATAAAGTACACCATATTCAGTTGATTTTTTTCTTTTACTTCTTCCAGATGAGGTTCTAAGATCTCTTTAATCTCTGCCAATTCATCTTTACTCATAGAATTGATCTGTCCCACACCGAAGACTGTATTATTTACCGTAAATTGTTTGAAATCCTGGAAACAGATCTCTTCTGCACTCTTTCCCTTCATGCTGCTTCCCGCATTGAACATTGCTTTTGCCATTTCTTCCAAATTAATGCCTGCAATCTTTGCAAGATTTTCTGCAATTTTCTCATCTACTGCGGTACAGGTCGGTGACCGGAACAAAAGTGTATCGGAAATGATCGCAGAGCAGAGAAGTCCTGCGATTTTCGTCGGAATCTTCACCCCGGCTTCCTGATACATCTGTGTTACGATCGTTGCCGTACATCCTACCGGCTGATTTCTGAAAAATACCGGTCCCATCGTCTCGATATTTCCCAATCTGTGATGATCGATGATCTCCATGATGTCAGCTTCTTCAATACCATCAATTGCCTGCGATTTCTCGTTATGATCTACCAGAATTACCTTTTTCTTGCTTGCATCCATGAAACGACGTCTGGAGATAAATCCTTTGAAACGTCCATGGCGGTCAAGAATCGGGAAATCACGAAATTTCTTCTTCGTCATCACTTCTTTGATATCATCGATATAGTCATTCATATGAAAGGTCACCAAAGGACCCTTACTCATAAAATATTTTACCGGAATACTCTGGTTGATAAGACGTGCCGCAGTAAATGTGTCATGCGGCGTGCGAATTACCACAATGCTCTGCTCTTCCGCTTTTTTGACCAGCTCCTTGGATACTTCTGCATTCTGACAGACTACAAGACAACTGGCATCAATATCTACCGCACAGGCCTGCGCCTCATAGCGGTTTCCAAGGATGACCAGATCATCTTTATCGATAAACTCCGCCATCTTTTCCGGATCGGATGCTCCGATCGTCACTTTTCCGCCGGTAAAATATCCATGCTCATTTCCGGTTATCAATGTTCCGTCTAAAGTTTTAATAATGTTGCGATATCTTGTTCTTGCACTGGATAAAATCGTATTGTCATACACATCCATATAAGAAGTCGCAATATCTCCGGTGGAGATCACTCCTACCAGTTCTTCTTCTTTTAAAACCGGTATTGTTTTTATATTATTTGCCTTCATTTTTGCCCATGTATCCTTGATAGAAATATCCGGCGACACACCGTCAATTTTATGGATATCCATATCCTTGACTTGTAATTTTACATTTTTCAAAAGTTCCGGAGCTTTCACACCGAACTTAGACAGTACATACTGCGTCTCTTCATTAATCTGACCGGCGCGGCGCGCAACGTATTCTTCTCCTGTTACCGTTTTTTTCAACTCAGCATATGCGATAGCAGAACAGATAGAATCTGTATCCGGATTCTTGTGTCCGATTACATATACTTTCCCAGATTTTTTAGCCATAATCTTTCTCCTATTCATATTCTAATAGTAAGAGTGCCATTTTTTTGCGGTTTCGTCAACTATAAATTTGTGTTATACTAAAGTTAGTTTCCAAAATTCATCGGAAAATCAGCATGCATATCAAGGATAAGGAAGGAATCAAACTATGAGCGAAGAATTATTACAAAACAGTGAACACACAGAAACAATGGCCGATTACGAAGAACATTTTGACGATGCCAACCCTTGGAACGTAGTTTCTTCATATATGGAAAAAGGCACGGTACTCCCTGTAAAAGTTGAAGGAATCGTAAATGGCGGCGCCATTGCAATGGTAGAGGGACTGCGCGGATTTATCCCGGCTTCCAGATTATCTCTGTCTTATATTGAAGATCTGGAGTCTTATCTTCTCAAAGACATTGAAGTGCAGGTCATCGACGTAGATCAGGCAAATAACCGTCTCGTATTATCTGCAAGAGAACTCTTAAAAGAGAAAGAAGCAAAAGAACGCGAAGCAAAGATTGCAAGTATTAAGATTGGCAGCGTTCTTACCGGCACTGTTGAAAGCTTACAGACCTATGGTGCATTTATTACTCTGGAAGATGATCTGTCCGGTCTGGTACACATTTCACAGATCAGCCAGAAGAGAATCAAATCTCCAAAAGATGTGTTAAATGTAGGTGATGAAGTCACTGTGAAAGTCATCGGAATCAAAGATGGTAAGATCAGCCTCAGTATAAAGGCACTGGAAGAAGTACAGGAAGAGCCGGAGGAAAAGGTCGAAATTCCGAAAGCCGAGAATATCGGTACAAGTCTCGGAGATCTGTTTAAAAACATTCAATTATAATTTCAGTTTCCGAAAAAACTTATGGGGACGGTTTTTGAAAAACCATCCCCTTTTTTGTTTTCTTTTCTTCTATGAAAGCTTTTCTACATCATTTAACCAAACAGTCGCACAGGCGTCACTTGGCATACGGAAGTCTCCCCTTGGAGATAATGCCACTGTTCCCACCTTCGGTCCATCCGGAAGACAGGAACGTTTGAACTGCTGACTGAAAAATCTCCAATAGAACGTACGGAGCCATTTCTTCATGGTCTCATTATCGTATTCACCGTCAAAGGCAATCTTTGCCAATCGATAGATCTTCTCTGGTTCATAACCGAAGCGAAGCACATAATAGAGATAGAAATCGTGAAGTTCATAAGGCCCTACAAGATCTTCGGTCTTCTGCGCAATCTCTCCGTCCTTTGGTGGGAGAAGTTCCGGGCTCACCGGCGTATCGAGCACATCATACAGTACATCCTTTAATTCCTGATCTTCACACGTATCTGCATAATAATGTACCAGATGACGAACCAGTGTCTTAGGCACGGAGGCATTTACTCCATACATAGACATATGATCTCCGTTGTAAGTAGCCCATCCAAGGGCAAGTTCAGACATATCTCCGGTACCGATCACCAGACCTCCGGTTTGATTTGCAATATCCATCAACACCTGTGTCCGTTCTCTTGCCTGCGCATTCTCATAAGTAACACTGTGATCATTGATATCATGGCCGATATCAATAAAATGCTGCTCCACTGACTTAGCAAGGGGAACTTCCCGAAGTTCCGCTCCGAGTTTTATAGACATTTTGCAGGCATTCTTATACGTGCGGTCTGTAGTCCCAAAACAAGGCATCGTCACTGCTGTAATTCCTGATCTGTCAAGTCCCAGTGCGTCAAAAGCTTTTGCTGTCACTAAAAGAGCCAGTGTGGAATCCAGTCCTCCGGAAATGCCAACAACTGCACTTTTTGCATTCGTATGAGCAAGACGTTTCTTAAGTCCCATTGCCTGGATAGTCAGGATCTCTTCACATCTTCTTGCCCTTTCTTCCTGTTGCTGCGGTACAAACGGACGCGAAGAGATCAATCTTGTAAGCATTGTTTTTTCTATTGTAATATCAAAAGGAATCCGAAGCAATGTCTGCTCTTCTTTCATGCGGAAAGTTGTATTTTTTCTCCGCTCAGATACAAGACGTCTCACATCAATCTCTGTGTAGATCACCCCATTTTCAAACCGGCTGCTCTCTTCTAACACCGTACCATTCTCAGCAATCACGTTATGTCCGCCAAATACAAGATCCGTTGTAGACTCTCCTTCTCCCGCATTTGCGTAAATGTATCCACAAATCAATCTTGCAGACTGCCCTTCAATCAGACTGCGCCGATAAGACGCCTTTCCAATAGTTTCATCACTGGCAGAGCAATTCGCGATCAGAACCGCACCTTCTCTTGCCGCCTCAATACTTGGCGGTACCGGACACCAGACATCTTCACACACTTCCGCGGAAACTACCAGTTCTTCCATTTGGCACGCTTCAAACAAAAGCTGCGGTCCAAAAGGGACTTCTCTTCCGTCATAGAGCACCGTTCTCGCCTTCCGGGGACCTTGAGTGAATTGTCTCATCTCGTAAAACTCTCCGTAATTCGGAAGAAAACTTTTCGTAGTCAACCCCAATAGACGTCCCTGATTCATTGCCGCTGCCACATTATAAAGTTTTCCTTCAACCTCTGCCGGCGCCCCCACAAAATAAAGTCCGTCTTTTTCTTTCGTATACTCTGTTAACTCCCTTACCCCTTCTTTCACTGCCTTCAACAGAATCTCCTGACCAAAGAGATCGCCACAGGTATATCCTGTCAAACAAAGTTCCGGGAAAACAACCACTTTTGCGCCCTGTTCATCCGCTTCATCCATCTGTTTTTTTATCTGTTCTACATTATAAGCCACATCTGCAACCCGGATATCCGGTGTAGCTGCTGCAACCTTTACAAAACCATGTCTCATGGCATCCGCCTCCATTTTCCTTACACTTCACCTTATTATTTGCTTCTTTTTATAATCGCCTTCAGATCCTCTACCGTATAATGGTAGGCACTGTTACAGAAATGACATTTCACTTCAATCGTTTCACCGTCTTCAATCATTTTCTGAATTTCTTTTCTTCCAATGCTGACAATTGCCTGCTCTACACGCTCCTTGGAACAGTTGCAATAAAATTGTGTAGGAATTGTATCCGTAATCTCAAGCCCTGTATTGCCAAGAAGCTCTTCCAGCAGATTCTCCGGTGTATATCCTTTCTCCAACAAACTTGTCACAGAAGTCACATTTTTCAGATTCTCTTCGATCTGTGCAATTGTCTTTTCCTCGGCAAACGGCATCATTTGAATGATGAATCCTCCGGCTGTCTTCACTGTATTATCCTTTTCCATCAGCACTCCAAGACCGACAGAAGAAGGAACCTGCTCGGAATTCGCGAAATAATAAGTCAAGTCTTCCGCAATCTCACTGCTCACCAAAATCGTCTGTCCTACATACGGTTCTTTTAACCCCATATCCTTGATCACCTGTAAAAGACCGATACCGACTGCGCCTCCCACATCTAACTTCCCGTTTTTCGCAGGAAGGATCACTTCCGGATGCTCCACATATCCTTTGACATTCGCCTTACTGTCCGCAGTTACGGTTATTCCACCAAGGGGACCATCTCCACGCACTTGCAGCGTCAGCATATCGGTTTCATTTTTCATCATGCTTCCCATTAACGCTCCCGCTGTCAGAAGCCTTCCAAGTGCCGCTGTTGCCACCGGACTTGTCTCATGTCTCTTTCTTGCTTCTTCTACTGTATCTTTTGTCACCGCGGCAAAAGCACGCACCTGACCTCCTGCCGCTGTCGCTCTTACAATATAATCCTTCATTCTAACAACCTCTTTCTTCTCAAGTTTCTTCTTTCTCTATACTTTTTTCTTTGTACCTTTTCCACATTCCCGACAAACAACTACGATTCTCTCACTTTCTTCGGTCGCAGTCTCTCTCGTATAATCATCATAGGCATTGAGAAATGTTAATCCTGATTTCTCAATCAATGTCTTTATCTCCTCCAGGGTATATGCCCGCTGAAAATGGACTTCTTGATATTTTCGATATAAATCTTCCTCTTGTCTGCACTTTACAAAAAGAGTCAGTTCATACTCATTGATTTGTTCTTCCTGGTCATAATAATTATCCCAGATAAAACTACAGTCTTCCCGGTCTTCTGCTATCACCTGCTCGCCAAGCACTGTTTCATATTTGTATCGGGTATTGAAGTCAAACAAAAAGAGTCCTTCCGGGTCCAGATAGTTATTCACAAGTCGGAATACTTGAAGAAGATCCTCATCCTCTGTCACATAATTTACACAATCGCAGGCACTGATAATTGCCCGAACGGTTCCATATAATTCAAATTCCCGCATATCCTGAAGAAGATATAATATATCCCGTCCGCTTTTTTCACGCTTGTCAAGGGCAATTTCCAGCATATCTGCGGAGTTATCTACTCCGATCATATCGTATCCGGCCTCTGCTAATCGCTCTGTCATGCTTCCGGTTCCACACCCTAACTCAAGCACAAGCCCGTCTACAATTCCATCTTCTTTTAAGGTTTCTTTTATATACTCTGTCCACTGTTCATACGGAACGTTGTCCATAAATGTATCATAAACTTCTGCAAAATTTGTATATGCTTCCATGACTTTTCCTTTCTTTCTTAATCCTTCTCTATTCTCTCAAAAAACTCAAAAAAAGGAAAGCTTTTTTCAAAACTTCCCTTTGATTTTCTCTATTTTTTATAGATACCTTCCAGACAAATACCTACCAATAACGGCGAACCGCAAGGATTGTTCTGTAATCCGCAGGAGAAGTTGTCTTAATTCCGCCCTTCGGATAAGGTGCACTGTTGGACGCATGCACAATCTTATTATTCCCAATATAGATTGCTACATGACCACTATAGCATACCACATCTCCCGGGAGCATGTTGGATACACTCACAGATTTACCGCCACCTCGAATTGCCCCTGAGGTCCTAGGTGTGGATATGCCAAATTTTTTATGTATCTGCTGAACAAAACCCGAACAATCGATTCCATTAGTCAGACTATTTCCACCCATCTTATAAGGATATCCTACATATTCCAACCCTTTATTTGCAATCTGCTGTCCGAGGGATGCATTGCCTGGCTTAGATGTAGAACTTCCACTTCCGCCGGATGGCTTCGATGGTTTTGCATCATTGGATGGCTTGGACGTGGAACTGTTTCCGCTATTATTTCCGCTGTTGCCGTTACCTCCTTGATTGCCATTGTTCTGATTGCCGCCTTGATTACCGGATGGCTTGGAACTTGTACTTTGATTGTTGGATGACTGGCTATTGTTATCCGCTGAAGTATCTGTAACATTAGCTGACGTATCCGACTCTTCCGTTAGCTCCTCGAGCTGAACTTTCGCTTCTTCCTCTGCCTGTGCAAGCTGAGCATCAAAATCTGCAATCTGGCTCTTCATCTCAGTAAGCGTTCCTTCCAGGTTGGATTTCTGCGTCTCCATCTCTGAAGCCATAGACTCCATCTCTGCCTGTCCGCTTTCAAGTTCTGTCTTTAATGTCTGTACTTCATTCTTGGTCTCAACATATTCATTTAACTTATCTCTGTCATAATCGTGAACATTCTTCACATATTCCGCCTTATTAACAAGATCCGCATAAGAGGATGAGTCTACCATTGTCTCAAAGAAAGTAGTATCACCCTGCTCATACATATATTTGATACGAAGCTTCATATCTTCGTATTGCTTTTCTTCTTCTTCCTTCGCTTCCGCAAGATCTGTCTCTGCCTGCGCGATGCGATCTTCCTGTGTTGCCATATCCTGTTTTAAAGCATTGAATTCTACGAGAAGCGAAACCAGCTCTTCGTTCACACTGGCAGCTTGCGCTTCGGCTTCACTCTTCTTTGCTTCCAGAGTCTCTTTATCCTCTGATGGAGAAGCACAAACAGGAACCACAATTAAAGAGCTCATCACAACACAAGTGATGAGCGTCTGCAACAATCGTCTCTTCATGTTATCACCCATCCTTATCAATTATAAATCTCCCTCATACGCCCCCACGTATTATAAATTCAGCATACAACAAACTTCAACAATTTTCAATACTTTTTTCCATCCAAAAAATGGCAGCCTCAAAAGACTGCCATCATAAATTTCTTCTATTTAATTCATTTTTCTCTATGGGCGAACAATAATCATATTACTTGGAACACTTGCATATTTTACTACAGAACCAGTATGTGGTGCATGAATCATCTGACCATTACCTACATAAATCCCTACATGCCCCGGTCTATAACATACATCTCCCGGTCTTGGATCACTGACTTCCGGAAGTCCTGCAAAGGAGCTAGATGTATATGTACGTTTATATTTTCCAGTCAAACAGAATCCAACTAACCCAGAGCAGTCAAAAGCATCTGGTCCAACAGCACCCCATACATATGGTTTACCAAGCGCTGACTGTGCACGGGACACAGCATCTCCCGGAACGTAACTGCTACTGGAACCACTTGTTGTTCCACCATTTCCTTTGTTTCCACCACTACCGGATCCACTTCCACTATTTCCTTGGTTATTATTCCCACCATTATTTCTGTTATTGGCTGCTTCCTGCGCACGGCGTTCTTCTTCCTGCTGGCGTGCCGCCTCGGCTGCAATCTCCTGAAGCTCTGCATCAAGATCGGCAATCTCCGCTTCCTTGGAGGAGATCATTGTATTTAAGCTCTCCTGCTTCTCTGTAAACTGAGCTTCCTTCTCTTCCAAATCCTTCTGCTCTTCTTCCAGACTTGTCTTAAGTTCAGCAACCTGTTCTTTCGTTGCTACATATTCAGCCAGTTTCTCCCTGTCATAATCATGCACATTCTGCACATATTCCGCTTTATTAACAAGATCGGAGAAATCTTCAGAAGTAACTAACGCTTCTACCGCACTTCCATTGCCCTGCTCGTACATATACTTAATACGGAGTTTCATATCTTCATACTGCTGTTTCTCAGTCTCTTCTGCCTCTGCAAGATCAGCAGTTGTCTGAATGATCTGCTCACCTTTTTCTGTCAGGTCTTCTTCAATCTGGTTAATCTGAGTTACCACTTCTGTTAACTGAGACTTTAAAGATGCCGCTTCACTCTGAGCTGCCGCTTTCTCCTGCTCTATACTCTCTGTCGACGGTGCAGCCATAACCGGTGTCACAATAAGTGAACTTGTCACAACTGCAGCTAACAATTTTGTACTAAATTTCTTCATTCTATTCATCCTTTTTACAAGTTTTTTGACATAGTAAACCTTTATCAAGAGTAATTATATACTACATACAACATTTTTGCAACAACTTTTAACAATTCTGTAACATTATCTTGTCCGGTTTTTCCTCGATTCTCTGCATAAACACGAACATTGTTGCTGCAGCTGCCGCGCAGATTACAGTGATTACGCCAATCCGCATCGGATCTTCCATCATCCATGTAAACCAGTTATAATTTGTGCCAAGTACCGATACCAGATTCGCTGCCACATGAGCTGCAATAGGCGCTTTCACAGAACCATATTTCTCGTAAGCATAAGCAAAAACTATACCAAGGAAAAATCCGTAAAACATCTGGATCAAATTCATATGCATAATTCCAAACACAAGGGCTGAATGAAAGGCGGCTTGAAAATACGTGGTTCTCATACGGATTCTCTTAAAGATCAAACCGCGAAACACAAGCTCTTCACAAATCGGCGCCAAAATTCCAAGACTTAACACTTGGATTGGCACAGGGGCGGAGTAAATCGCCTCCATAAGCGCCTCATATTCCTCACTAATGCTAGAAAAATTGCCAATCAAAATTAGGTTATTCATTGCCACGCAAAGTGCGATTCCCATAATAATGACTGCCACATATTTCCAAAGCGGAGCCTTTTTGTTGGGGACAAATCCGACTCTTCTTTCTCGCACACGATCCCTGTGAAACATAAACCACATCACAGGAATTGTGATAAGTGACGCAACACCGTCCACCAGCGTTGTGTAATCATAAAATTTCAAACTGATCGTCTGTGCCAGTTCCATTGAATCCCGCATAAAACGTTCTGAAATGATCTGCATCTGTCTTGCATCTGCAAGCACTTCCGCATTAATCCCATAATGCCTGCACAGATAATACACGCCAAAAATGGCTGCTGCTATGCTGGAAATAATAAATCCAATTCCCATCTTAATGATCAGAGGCCCCCAAATATGCCAAAACTGTTTCCCCGGACTGTCGGGATACATCATTCCCACCGTCTTTTTATTCTGTTCTTCCATAATTATCCTCTTTACTATTTCATATATTATAGTCGGATCTTGACAACATCAACATCCAGATCCCACAAAAATTTATCCAGATCTTTGTAAGATAAAAATACCGTTGCTGTATTTTCCAACGGGTGAATCCCAAGACTCTTGCATTTGCTGAGATCCTTATCAATAAAAAATTCTACTGCATGATCTTCGTCATTCATAAGGCCGAACGGTGATACACTTCCCTGTTTCAATCCCAAATATTTCTCAAGACGCTCTTCGGATGCAAAGCTTAAATTTCCTCCACCAAGCTGTTTTCCAAGAGCCTTTAAGTCTACCTTCTTACTTTCCTCACAAGTTACAAGGAAATGCCTCTTCCCTTTGGAGTCTCTCAAAAACAAATTTTTGCACAGAGTTCCTTTTTCCGGCAGACCGAGTCTATCCATGTCTTCCATTGTATGTACCGGTTCATGCTCTACAACTTCATATTTGATCTTCAATTTATCGAGTGCGTCATATACGCGCTGTTTCTGATTTTCCATACTGCAAACTCCTTTCATTTTCAATCTCCAAGTTCCCTCTATTATATGTTATCTCCCTTTTAAAGTAAAGCAAAAAGTTCGACGACTGCCTGCTCGTAATCTTTCGCATTCTCCGCTTTCTTCAGCTTTTTGATCCGTTTTTTATCTTCTGGAAATAACTCTTTCATATAGGTCCATATTTCTTTCATTTTAAATAAAACAGGAAGAATCCCGTCGCTTACCTGTCCATATCCTTCATACAGCGCATCATGAAAATTTCGAAGCGTGTCTTTGTCAATTTCGTTCTGCTCTTCCGGTTTTTCAAAAGACGCGGTAAGAAATGGATTCGCGATAACTCCGCGTCCAAGCATGATTGCTGAAATTCCGGGAAATGTTTCTACAATATTCTCTTTGTCTTCTCTCTTCTTCACATCTCCGTTATAACACAACGGAAAACGGCTCTGTTCCACAGCATATCCAAACATGGAAAGATTAGGTGTATTTCGATAGAAATCTTTCTGTGTCCGCGGATGAACGATCAATTCCTCTAATGGATATTTATTATATAATTCCATCAGCTTATAAAATTCCTCCGGCTCATCTCTTCCGATTCTTGTTTTGACCGAAATTTTCACCTCCGTCTTTTCAAAAATCTCTTCCAGAAAATGATCCAGCTCTTCCGGCATAGCAAGAAACCCTGAACCTCTGTTTTTAGATACTACAGTTTTAGAAGGACATCCAAGATTCAGATTCACTTCTTTGTAGCCATATTGTTCAAGTTTATGGATCGTATTCACCGTATCCTCTGCTTGATTACTTAAAATCTGCGGAACAACATATAATTCTTTATTGTTATCCGGATGAATCTCCCTGATTTCTTTTGTGCTAAACCCTTTCTTCGTATGAGGCACAAGAAACGGGGTGAAATATTTATCCATAGGGCGAAAATACTTGTGATAAGCATTTCGATAAACTTGTGTTGTAATCCCTTCCAACGGGGCAAGATAGTATTTCATATTTAATCTCCTGAGTTTTTAAAATAAAAAGTCAATATTTTCCGATATTTCTATCAAATCTCTTGAGTAATCAAATTTCTTTCGCTATAATTTTATTAATTCTTTATGAGGAGGGGGTACTCATGAACCAAAAAGATGCGTGTTTATTTGCTCTCGACAGAGCAAAACTATTTGAAAACTCCGGTCACCGGACACGTTTTAAAGAATTGATGGATTGCTACAGCCATTTTCCATTTTTCACAAACGGTCTGTGCAAATGTATGTATTTGTCCGCATGGGACGAACCGCACTTCTGTATTATGCTGGAAGTTCTGACAGATTTAAGTCTCGGCAAAGAGACAACCACGGACGATATGCGTGAAAATGGGGATGTGCTTGCAGACAAACAGGAAGACGGCGAGTATTATGTCTACCAGCTCTCCAATGCTTTTCTTGACAACACATCCTTCCATCTGGATGAGTCTGTAAATCTCGAGCCGAAATTTCTTTACATTATTGATCGTGCATTGGCTGCCGCAGAAGTAATCGACAGTTCTCTTTCACTTGAAATTCCTTAAAATAAGCTTCTTCCATAGGAATCCAGCGATTCACAAACATCGGAACCTGCTCTTTGCCATTGCGCTTTTCAATACGCTTGAGTTGTTCTTCTTTATCAATATCAACAAAAATCGTAAGATCCCACGCCTGTACAAATTCCGGATGGCAGCTATAAGCGCCCTCTATAATCACTACAGGTGTGGGAACTATCTCTATTTCTTCTGCCAAAGACATCTGATGGCAGTCAAAAGCCCGATAGGTAAATGCTTTACCTGCCCTCAAGGGCTTAAGCACCTCTTTCTCAAATCGTTCCCGATCCACATTCCCTCCGGCTTGTGCGAGACGCTCTTTCGTTCTCTGTTCCGGTCTCAGGAAAAAATGATCCATATGTATAACACTGCAATTTAAAATGGAAGATAGTCTTTTTGTCAACGTCGTCTTTCCCGCCGCACATCTTCCATCTATAGCAATTAGAAAAGGACTTTTATTTTCCATTTTCCTGTACCACCTTTGTATGTTTGACAACCGCCATGATCGCAGGAATCAATACAAGCTGAAGAACGATTCCCGGAACTGCATTAATCAATGCTCCGGCAAAAAACATCTGCCATGAAAATCCATTTCCTCCAATGCCAAGAAGCAAAATTTCCACTACGCCCCAGACGCATCTTCCACAGATCATAGCAAGAAGAAGCGCTCGATAAACAGCCCATGTATTTTTTCTGTCTGTACGTCCATATATCCAGCCTGCCACTACTCCATATACTGCAAGTTCAAAAGCCATTGCGACTGCCATCGGATACATCATCGGCATGCCGAATAGAAAAGATCGAAAAATCGGCAGAACAAAACCGATTGCCAAACCATACGGTGCTCCGCAGATCATTCCACATAAAAATACCGGAAAATGCATTGGAAGCAACATATTTCCAATCTGAGGTACCTGTCCGGTAAAAAACGGCAGGATGATACCGATTGCCAGAAACATGGCTGATAGTGTTATTTTCTTTGTGTGTATGCTCATGAAATATCTCCTTTTTTAATATTTATCATTTTTGTAAAAAAAGACGTGTTTGCCATAGTATTGCCTTCTTTTTGGCTTACATTATATTCCCTTTCACCTGCAACCGCAAGCATTTGCAATCCTTTGCAAATACTTCTGTTTACAAATCAAAGTGAAAAAACATAAAAATTTTAGCAATTAAAGGCATTGTTTTTTGACGCAAATTGCATATAATAAATACACAGATAGAAATATCTGTACAGCGGTTAGAGCGTCCAGATAAAATGCTCGGTTAAAAGCGGTTAGATTTTCCAATTAAAACAATCGATTAATAGCAGTGGGTGGAGTAATCCACCCACTTTTTTTACTTTTAGGAGGCTCTATGGATTGGTATGTTGTCGATAAAAAATACATCAATTACTTGACACAGTTTGATTCCAGTTCCTGACAACTGCCTTACACAGCTAAAATATAATCAGGTGGAAAAATTTCGTTTTTTTAGTAATGAAAAAGAAAAAACAGACTATATCTACCTACTCCAGAAGGAAAAAGCACTGATCGACAATGTTCAAGACACTCTCCAAGATAAAGCCATGAAATTATATCAAAAGTGTATTGCCAAACCGGATTCTTCCCTTGCCGCAAGATGCTGTAATTTTAAAATGCTAGAAGAAAAATGTAATTCCTATTCCGATACATAAACACACATTTATTTCTCTTCCAAAATCGCAGAACCCTTTAATTCATTTATCTTTTCTTGATATTAAACAAACTGTCTCGACGTATAAACCATTGTCCAAACCTATATGTATCAAAAGCTTGTCTTTCTCTTTGTCTTTTACAATTTACCCTTAAAGTTATTTTTACCATTTTTCTTCACTGTACTGTGAATATTTTTAATACTTTCCAAATATTCTTCTTCAACTGGCGACAAGTTCTGTACCTGATATTTTCTATACTCTTCTGTTGCTTTTTCAATTGCCTGTGCATGACTAATCGTTCGGGCTCCCTGCAACACTTTTTCACCTGTGGTTTTTAAAACATTGTCAAGGTGCTCCACATAATCTGACATATACATGGGATTGTGGCGCATAGCTTGAATCTCCGCAAAATCAAAATATCCCGATACAATATTATTTAGGATCTTTAACTCTTCATCATTGAGATAATTTTTTGCAATACTGATATCTTTCAATACAGGAAAATCACCAGAAAAACTTTTTAATCCCATAAAAGGCTGACTGGCGTCCGCACGCTCGTATATAACTTCTGCTGCTGTATGTCCATGTGCTGCATAGTGTAATTTATTTTGTACCATTTTGAAAAATGCAATGGATTCACTACTCTTGGGATCATAATCAACACTTGTTGCATAAAGGTCAAGTACCTGTCGGTACATCACTTTTTCAGATGAGCGAATATCACGAATACGGTCTAATAACTCTTTCCAATAATTACCCCCACCCAGATTTTTTAGCCGTTCATCATCCATCGTAAAACCTTTTATCATATACTCTTTTAATCGTTCGGTAGCCCACCGACGGAAATTTGTAGCAATCTTGGATTTCACTCTATATCCAAGAGAAATAATCATATCAAGGTTATAATGAATTGTATTATAGTTTTTTCCATCAGCTGCAGTTGTTCGGAATTTCCGAACAACTGACTCTTCATCCAATTCTTCCTCTTCAAAAATATGCTTGATATGCTCGCTGATATTAGATTTACTTGTCTGATACAACTCACATAATTGTGCCTGTGTAAGCCAAACGGTCTCGTCTTCAAATTTAACGTCAATTTTTGTATATCCATCTTCCGTTTGATATATGATGATTTCGCTCCCAATAATATTAGGATTGTCTCTTTGATCCTCCATCTTTTAACCCTCCCTTTACCGTTCCATTAATTTCCCGATAACCTCTCTCTTAGTTAAACATCCATCTTCACCTCTATAGCAAATAGTTTCTTATTCCCTTTCCAACATATTTAACTGCTCCCGTAATGCGTCTAAAATCCGCATCAATAACGAGTGTCCGTGTCTCGTCAACCTGCATGCACAACTCATTCTTGTGTGCATGATCATCCACAAGATACTGCTACTGATTTTTATATTCTCTGATAATCCGATCCGTATCTGTCGCAACATCACATCCAAGCCCAAGATACAATTTCCTATCACCAATAATATAAAACTCCTCTTTGGCCCTCGTCGCCGCAACATTCATTATATTCGCTTCGGTTACTGCCCAGCGTGCCGCTCCACTGCTCTGCCTGTCGGCACCGAGTACAAAAAATACGATTGGAGCCTCTTTCCCCTGAAACGTATGGACAGTTCCGACATTTGTCGGCTTTCCCTGTTCATCATATCGGGTAAAGTGAATTTTCCGTAATTTCTGAGAAAGCTGATATGCCACATTGGAAAACGGTGTAATTACATAAACCACATCTTTTCCTTTTTTATCTAAGATTTTCGGATTTTTATCTATCATCTCCTTGAGCTTATTCAAAAGGAATTCCCCCTGATCCTCGACATATTTATTGTTCGCCGTTCCACCAACATCAAACCAGTCTGTTTTTCCGTACTTTTCCATTCCTTGCACCATAAATCCGTCATAGGAAATCATGTTCGAAATTGTAAACATCGGATACCGACATCTTCTATGCACCCATAGCGGAATGCCAACCCATGAATCCTCCGCCTTGTCCTGTTTTCGATAAAACCCGTACTGACTTGCCGCATCTGCTAAAATCTGTACGGATGCAGATGCAGATAAATATTTTTCTGTCACTCCAAAATGCTCCCCCAACATATATAGGGTATTAGAATCCAACGTAAGAACCGGTTTAATCTGCAACGGATCACCGACCACCATTACATGCCTGCTACGATAGATTGCACCGACAGCCGCCTGTGGCAGCGCCTGTCCTGCTTCATCGATAAAAAGATGCCCTAGTGTCTCAGCTCCAAGATTTCTGCACATACGCGAAAAACTGGCAAATGTAGAACTAATCACCGGAATTGTCATATTAATCCAGTTCCATGCCGCCTCAATCACATGCTTTCGTTCCAAATACTTCTCCTGCTGCTCCCAGACGATAATGGCCGCCTTTACATTTTTTCTGTTCTCATAAAGAAATTGTTTTCGAACACGTAATGCCATAACAAACAATTTTGACTGTGCGACACGATATGCTTCATCAAACCACGGGTTTGATATCTGTAAATCTTCATACTCCCGATTCATATTCAGCGGTTCTGTCTTACTGTCGTTTTTTATATTTTCATATTCGCGGACTCTTTTCTCCAAATTTGAAATTATCTGTTTGAATTTTCTATTTATCTTTCAATGCGTATTCACGTTTCTTCAAATGTAAAAACAAGTTACTGACTTTCAATCCCCTTTGTTTCAGAACATAATCCTTGATTTCCTCATAGGTTGCTTCTCTCCGCCACCGTCAAATCAAGTTCATCCATCTCTAGTTCCACATTGATATGCTTCAACTTATTTGATTTAAGTTTTGAAAGCAACACGATACTTTCAACATGGCACGATATGCCCTGATTGATGTCAGTTTTCGGAAAGCGATCCAGACTAATATGGAATATAGCAAAATATCTCCGTTTGTTTGCGGAAACATATCAACCAATTCTGTAGCAAAAAAGTATTAATACAACTCGCTATCCATATCACAGTCTGAACCTCGCCCGTCCACGGAAAAAGTTCAACTTTTTTATTCGTTTCTACTATTATAGTGATTCCAACATAAAAGTCAAATTTGACGAAGAACTGCCATCGCCTCCACCTTGTCTGTTCTTCGTACAGAGAACAGGTCAACAGCTATTTTTCGCCACAACTGATGCCCCAACTCCCATGCACTCGACCTTGGCAAGCTGAAATTTTAATAGCGATGCTGCTACTTCTTCGCGTTTTGAGATGGTTTGGAAATCAGCTTCAAAGCTTCATCAAATCTGCGGCGACAGTGCACCCAGCATCCAGCAATGGTCAGTTCTTCCAATTCTTTTTCTAAAGTATGGTAAACCTGATAACCATCTGTTACACAGATGCCATCGTATCCTTTCAGGAATTCCCGTGGATGGGATCACTGATTCAAGAAACCTGGTCGCTAAAAAAAGAAATTTTTTCAATATTATCTACTATTGTTTCCGATACTTCTCCCCACGAAAGATCATCAACAAAATAGTTTGCACGCTTAAAACGATTCCACATTTCTTCGAGTCCAGAATCATCTTTAATCTTGTCTAAGGTTTCTCTCACTTCCTCTTCGCCAAAAGAAGTTTCACGCTTCATGCAAGTAGCCGCAAATGCCTTTTTCAAAACATCAAAGCTTATCTGATCAGCCTTTGAATTCATAATCTCATATACATCATAAAAATCCCTCATTCTGGTATTCGCAAGTCCTCTTGCCAAAATCGTCTGCATCTTTTCTGCAAGAAGAGTTTCAAGATTATACGACAAAACTGAAATTGATCTGTCTTCAAACATAAGCTTGTATTTATACTCCACTGCACCTGGCGTGATTGCATCATCCGTAGAAATATCGATCTTAAAAGGTTGTCTCATTCGTTCCAGATTAGCTTCTATCATCATCCTAATGCCAGGATAATCAAATTTTTCCATGATTTCTTTTACTGATGTAATCTTAAATTTCACCCCATCTTCAAGCTGAAGCTCACCGATTCTCTCAATGATTGCTCTAGCATCCTTCTCATTAAGAGGTAATGCTTTCACAGTGGTATCGATATCCATTGTAGCTCTCATGTCTACACCAACAATAGAAGCAACAAGCATTCCGCCTTTCAGAATAAAATTATTCCTGTATTCAGAAACAGAAACTCTTTCTAAAAACCTTTCCATAAAATATGTTCTAATTAATGCTTGCGCAACTTCACTATTCCCGCCGGACATGTTTTTTACTTTGTCTTTAAGTTGTTTCGCTGTATGAATCATACCATTACCTCCACATACATCATCACTTCATCCCTTACTCCAAGTTTAACCGCATATTCAATCAATCTTGAAAGATTCTTTTCCTTCGAGGACATATATTCCTTGATTGCTGTCTGATATAACTGAATTTCATATTTCTTTCGATCTTTAATCAAATCACAAATACATCTTTCCTTGTCATATACTTTAACCAAATTACCGCTACTTGACGGGATTTCACAGATCCCCATATCAAGAATCTCTGGGTTTGCATAACGAACTTCTTTGTTTTTCTTTTTGATATGTGTTGCATTATACCCGGTAGGAACAGTGAAACAAATATAACTGTATTCTCTGTCGATAAGACCATGCAAATAAAGGGCGGTCTCGCCCGAATAAATAATATTCTTATTTCGTTGCTGGAGTACAAACAACTCATCTGGCCACACATTATCTAAGATATAAATGCCATGTGCCACTTTTTCCATATCATGCTCTCTGACGTATTTTGAGACAGATGGCTTTGATACACCTGATTCAACGGCCTTCGATGTAATCAAATATCCATTGTCTTTTTCAATTAGCGATTCCAAAATATCTGATGTTGACATAGTTGTCCTCCTTATCCTTGATATTTGCTTTTGTGCTTAAATTATATTATATTTAAGCGTAAAAGTAAATATGATCCTTATATGCTTGCAGAAGTAAAAGATAACGCAACCGAATAATTTCACAAAAAAGCGACAGTCTGATTTACATTTTGTATTTCAGGAAACTGCCGCTTCTTTTTCTTCCTTATTCTGTTTTTCTTCCTCCAACTCCCGGAGGACTTCAGCGCCGTACTTATCAATCATCCGTACCAGAAAATCAATGCACCGCTCAAATTCAATATTCTGTTGCATAAGCTCCTCCCGTTATTGTTTGATCTGAGCTTATTTTACAGAACCTGCCGGAAAACCACATTGAATAGAAATTGATTTTAAATTGACACAATCAATTTAAAAATATCCGCATTATCTTGAATCGAATGCTACTTGCATAGGACGATAACTTCTTATCCCATCATACTCTGACACAATTTTTTGACCAATCATATCATTAAACAACGCTCCGTATGATGGATGTTCTGAATTTTTTATCAACTTCTGATAATATGCTTGATAGCCATGTACAAACCGATACATTCGCTCTGTTTCACTCGTCCTAACAAACATATGCACCAATAGACACAGGTCCAGTATTAACTCTTTTGCAAATATCTCATCATTTAATGTTGATGGATTACTGTAATATCTTCCATGTGCAACCCGATTCCTTATGAGATTGTTGAAATAGAACATAAAATATTCTGTTGACTCAGGATACACATCACTTTGAGATTCTGCCAAGTATCTAATTTTATCCTTTAAAACCGCATCTTCATATATTGTCATTCTCGTAAAACGAGCAAAGGTTGTCGTGTCTTTTAAATAGTCTGCAAACAGCCCTTCAATCAAAATCGAAATTAGGTTATTAAAAATCTCATATTCCTTATTTTCATATTGCCATATAGATTTTGATAAAATCGTTTTGCGCTTTCTTAGACACACACTTGTGTTAATTAATTTCTTTAGGTCATCTACTAACTCATATTTTTCGATCAAACTCGATAAAATCTCAGAATACTTTGATGCATCAGTTGTTCGCCAATGATGTAAATCATCAATCTTAGGAATTGCTGATATATATTCTTTATACGCTTCAATGGCTTCTTCCTCTTTTAGTTTATAGAAATCCTCATGGTACTTTTTATTGGCTTTTTCTATCGCAGTATAAATTTTCACTTTAAAAAACAACATATAGTCACGTTCTATATCATCTTCAAATATTTCTAAACATGTTTTATAGACGTCAAAATAACTGTTTCTGATGCATTCACTTTCTTCTTTACTAATTGCCAAAGCGGTTTTTCTAATCGCATAATCAATTTCAGAAGTATCTTGTAGATTGCAAAATCCACCCATAACAGATTGCACATAGTGGAATGCATGTTCCAGCATTTCTTTTCGAGTACGCAACGAATTACATTCAGCGCTTAAGCAGTAAAGTTTCTCTTCATCTTCAGTAATATCTCTTACTATAGAAAGCGATGCTTCTTTTTCTTTGATTGCGTCACTATCACTTTTCGTTTGTGAAAGCCTACTTCTAAGTCTGTTTATCTCACAATTATATTTCTGAACCACACTATTAAACTTAGTTACAAACAATTCATTGAATTTACTACAGACGGTATCGTAAGCTTCTTTAGGTAATAACTCGAATCCTAATACCTGACATAAATTCTCATAGTATTCATTCTGTTCTGCTTGATTAGAATTCTTGTTGAGTACTGAAACAACTGTATTTATTAAATCGACCGTTGCTCCCTCCACGGAATTTATTAGCTTCCCATAAAAAAATTCGCCCAACTCCATAAATGTTGATTGGGTAAAAATCTCAGTATCACATAGATTTCTGATATCATCTTGAATTGCAGAAAATATAGCATCACAAATACTTCTTTTTTCTTCATTCATACGGTTTATCCTCCTGTCATCTATTTCACTGCCAAGTCTGCCTCTTAGTATCGAGTGGCTTAAACTGCGGTCGGCTCTGACAACAATCCCAGTGCCACAACCTATGACATCTAATCCACAGCCTAAACCCTACCGCATTTTTTCGGTCATCGACTTTTTCTCCGGTTGAGCTACAAAATAGATATGTTTCCATACAAGAAAACCGAGCTTTCTGCAAGGCTTCTCTGATGATACTAACCTTACAAAAAGCCCGGAAACACGCCACTTTTCAGCCATTATTTATCTTTTCTTGACAGCAAACAGACCGTCTCCACATGCACCGTATTTGGGAATAAATCAACGCATGCTATCTTTTCTACCTGATATCCACGCCCTTGAAGCATCTCCAAATCTCTGGCAAGGCTGGTTGGTTTACACGCAATATAAACCATACGATCCACGCCAAAATCAATAATCTTTCTAAGCGCTTTTGGATTCACACCATCTCTTGGCGGATCTAACATGATGAGATCCGGAACTTCCCCCAGCTCATCAATCACCTTCAATACATCTCCTGCCCAGAACTTACAGTTTTCAAGTCCGTTAAGTTTTGCATTTTCCTTGGCTGCCTCCACCGCCTCTTCCACGATCTCAACACCCACCACTTTCTTAGCTACCGGCGCAAGAATCTGGGCAATCGTTCCCGTTCCACTGTACAGATCAAAAACGACTCTGTCTTTTGTATCTCCCATGTATTCACGTGCCTTTTCATACAGAACTTCTGCACCAAGTGAATTAGTCTGGAAGAAAGAAAACGGCGTAATCTTAAATTTCAAACCGAGAAGTTCTTCATAGAAATATCCCTGTCCATATAATGTCTCTGTTCCTTCATCCTTGACCACATCCGCAACGCTGTTATTCGTCGTATGCAAAATGCCGGCAATCTTTCCATCCAGAGAAAGGCGGCACAGATCATCTACCCACTTTTCCAAATAATCTGTGATTTCTCTTTCTCCACCGCAATCTCTACCATCTGTCGTCACAAGATCAATCAAGATTTCCCCTGTCTTCACTGCCTTTCTCACAAGTAAATGGCGAAAATATCCCGTATGACGCATCCGATGATAGTAAGGAAGTCCGCTTCTTTTGGAAGCTTCCAATGTACAAGTTAAAATCTTCCTATAATCTTCATCCACAATCTGACAATTCTCTACATTTACAATATCGTGAAAACTTCCTCTCTTATGCATGCCAAGGGCAAGGGGGCCGTCTTTGTATTCATCCCCGAAGGAAAATTCCATTTTATTTCGATAGGCAAATGCCACCGGGCTTGGGAGCACGCCTTCCCACACATAGTCTCCCTCCACCGCTTCATCCATCATAGCTTTCACCTGCTGTTCTTTCAGACGGAGCTGCTCTTCATAAGGAAGATTCTGGTAAGTACATCCTCCACATTCCCCGAAATGAGGGCAGGATGGCTGAATCTCTGCCGGCGCTTTCTCAAGCACCTCAAGAATTCTTCCCTCCGCCTTTTCTTTACGGATTTTATTTACAGAGAATCGAACCTTCTGCCCTGAAATTCCGTTTTTCACAATCACGGTCTTCTCTTCTTCCGCAAGCCGAATCTTCCCATTATTAGGGAAATCCACTGACTCTATGACACCTTCATATACCTGTCCTTTTTTCATATGTTCTATAACCTTTCCTATCTTTATTCTTTATATTTAGCGATTAAGATCGTTCCGGCACGCTTCACCTGTATATGGTCAATACTTTTTACATATTTGTTAAACTGTGAATATCCATAATCATTAATCTGAAAATCTTTAAATTTCTCATATGCCCGATTTCCAAGCGTACTAAGCTCTATACCGGATGCACCGGATGCTTTTACGATCTGGAGCATATATTTATCTACATCTGCCTTTTGTCTTCGGTCTTCTCGAAGTGCAACTGCCACAAAATTTCCCTTTTTCACAAGTTCTATCTTCTCAAACTCTTCTAAAAATTTTGACAACATATTATAGCCGTAGCTTCGCACATCAAAATCCGGATGTAGACTTACAAGGCGACTTCCCACTTCTCCAAGTCCGGTTGTTTTATTATTATCCTGATTTTCAAGGATCATTTTAATGATATCCTCTTCAATCTTCTCTTTCTTAATCGAATCGCCGGAGCCTTGCGCGGTACCTGGCGCTTGTTCATTCAAAAGATTTTCCAAAATCGTAAATTTATCACAAGCTCTTCGGAATGGCTCCGGCGTTTTATTTTCGCCCATTCCGATCACCATTTTTCCGCTTTCTCTAAGTCTGCTTACAAGGCGGGTGAAATCACTGTCACTGGACACAATACAGAACCCATCCACATCTTTTGTATATAAAATATCCATTGCGTCAATGATCATTGCTGAATCGGTTGCGTTCTTTCCCTGTGTATAGCTGAACTGCTGAATCGGTGTAATAGAATTTTTTAACAGCTCGTCTTTCCAACTGGAATGCTGAGTACTGGTCCAATCCCCATAGATTCTCTTATATGTGATATTCCCATACTTCGATAGCTCCGTCAATATTGGTTTAATATATTTTGCCGACACATTATCTGCATCGATCAATAATGCAAAACACTGTCCGTCCATTTTTCTCCTCTTTTCTGCCTTCCTACAGTGAAATTAAAATTCCCGTAAAGCAACAAAAAGCAGGTCGGAGACCTTCTGATTTCCATCGGCTTCGAACCTGCTTTTCATCCTTTTACATCTTGTGATTTGTCACTTATACCTGATCTTCATCATTGAAGAAATCATCATCAAAATCGTCTTCGAAATCTTCTTCAAAATCTTCCAGATAGTCCGGTGTAAAGAAACAGTACACTGCATAAGCAATCGCTGCAATAGCTGCTACTGTACCAACGATAGCAAGCACCCACAGAACTGTCTTACCGTGTTTATCCTCTTCTTTTTTATTCACAAGCTCACTCAATTTTGTTGCTGCAATAAAGTCTTCTACTTTGCTCATGTTTTCACGTCCTTTCCCGCACTCTTTTACAAGTCGAATCATTTTACTTATTATAACACTATCGTTTTCGGATTACTACATTTTTCAAAGAAAATTATATTTTTTCCAGCTTTGCAAATGCGGCAAACATTTTCTTTGTACCTGCTGTGTCAAATGCCACAGTCACCTCATAATCTCTGCCGCCTTCTATAATTGCAGTAACCGTTCCCTCCCCGAATTTTATATGGCGAACACGATCTCCTGTTTTATAATCCAAACCTTTGCCTGAAGGTTTTCCAAAAGATTTCGCCGGCGACTGGGAATACGGCGCCGATCCGCCAAAAGGTTTTGCCTTAAATGCCTGCTTTGCCTGCATATAAGCGCTCACTTTGACTTCCGGCTCTTCTTTATCTTTTGTAAAAACTGCTCCCGTAGATAGCAGCTCCATTGGAATTTCTTTCAAAAATCTTGACATTTTATTATACTGCGTTTCTCCGCGAATCATACGCCTTCTTGCGCAAGTCAGTGTCAATTCTTTCTCTGCTCGTGTAATTCCCACATAACAGAGACGTCTTTCTTCTTCTACTTCCTCCGGATCATCTGCGGTGATCGTCATATAGCTTGGAAACAGTCCATCTTCCATCCCTGCAAGATACACATTCGGAAATTCCAACCCTTTTGCACTATGTAAAGTCATAAGCACCACATAGTCCGTATCTTCATCCAAGCTGTCGATATCTGCAACCAGCGCTACCTCTTCCAAAAATCCGCTCAGAGATGCCGGCTCATTTCGGTCTTCGCAGTCTTCTTCGTAAGCTGCCACCTTGCTGAGAAGCTCATCAATATTTTCGATTCTTGTCTCTGCTTCTACCATATCCTCTGCTTGAAGACTTTCAATGTATCCGGTCTCTTCAATGATTTCTTTCAAAAGATCAGAGATACTCATATCCTCCGCATCTGTCTTGAAGTGTTCGATCAGTGCCACAAAAGATTCCAATTTAGAAGCACCTCTTCCAATATTCGGAATCAGATCCACCGCACGAAGCGCATCATAAAAGCCGATATTATACGCCGCCGCATAATCCTGCACACGGTTAATACTCGTCAATCCGATACCTCTCTTTGGCACATTGACAATACGCCGGACTGCCAGATCATCTTTCCCGTTATCTACTGTCTTCAAGTAGGCGAGTAAATCTTTGATTTCTCTTCTTGCATAGAAATTGATACCGCCCACAATCTTATACGGGATGTTCGCTGTAACAAATTTTTCTTCAAACATTCGAGATTGCGCATTTGTTCTGTAAAGAATTACATTATCATGATAACTATATTCTTTCTCTCGCACTCGTTTTCGAATGTCGTCTACGATATATTCTGCCTCATCATACGCCGAATCAAACTGGCGGAACTGAATTTTCTCTCCATCTCCATTATCTGTCCATAATGTTTTATCCTTTCGCCCCGCATTATTTCTGATCACTGCATTGGCTGCATTCAAAATATTACTTGTCGACCGATAATTTTGCTCCAGTTTGATCACTTTAGCATCTTCAAAATATTGTTCAAAATTAAGGATGTTTTTAATATTGGCGCCTCTGAATTTATAAATGGACTGGTCGTCATCACCAACCACGCAGAGATTTCGATACTTCGATGCCAAAAGTCTTACCAATTCAAACTGCACTGTATTTGTATCTTGATACTCATCCACCATAATATAGCGAAATCTTTCTTGATAATATTCCAGTACATCTGCCTGCGTCTGGAACAATTGCACTGTTTTGATAAGAAGATCGTCAAAATCAAGCGCATTGTTCGCTTTTAACTGCTTCTCATATTCCTCATACACTTCCGCAATCTTACGCTGACTGAAATCCCCTCCGGCATTTAACCGAAATTCCTCCGGTGTCACCAATTCGTTTTTTGCGTGGGATACTGCTGCCAGAAGCGCGCGCTCCTTATAGATCTTCGTGTCAATCTGAAGAAGCTTGCACACATCTTTCATCAACGTCTTCTGATCATCCGCATCATAGATCGTAAAATTCGTATCATATCCAAGCAAAGAAATGTGTCTTCTCAAGATTCTCACACACATCGAATGGAATGTGCTCACCCAGATGCTCTCTGATCCGAAGCCCACCAGTCTGTCTACTCGTTCCCGCATCTCTCCGGCTGCCTTGTTCGTAAATGTGATCGCCAGAATATTCCACGGATTCACGCCCTTCTCTTCGATTAAATATGCTATTCTATGCGTCAGCACTCTTGTTTTCCCCGAGCCGGCTCCGGCAAGGATAAGGAGCGGTCCTTCTGTATAATACACCGCTTCCCTTTGTGGTTCATTTAATGTGTCGTAAATACTCAAGTCAACAATTCCTTTCTGTTTCTATCATTTATCTTTCATTCTTATTCTTCAATCATCATTTTAATAATCTCTTCATTGGTCTCTCTCATGCCGTCTTTGCCAAGGCGTCCGATATTACCAATGGTCGCCTCTACCCCTTTTGTCACAATTCCGTCACCGGCATAGAACTGCTGCCCATTGAGATACATATTGTATCCAAGAATACCTGCATCTACGGAAGAAGCAATTTTTGCAGCACAAGAAGCTTTCGCTCCGTCGCACACCATACCGGATACGATTGCCAAAGCATTGACTACTGTATGGATCACTTCATCATATCCGCCTCCGCATAAGTAAGCAATACCGGCTCCCGCTGCCGCTCCGGCGCTTACTGCTCCACAATATGCAGATAATCTTCCAATTCCGGTTTTCTGATGAATTGCCACAAGATTCGAAAGAGCCAATGCCCGATATGTTTTTTCTTCGCCGGAATTTAACTCTTTGGCATACTCAAGTACCGGAAGCGAACAAGTCATTCCCTGATTTCCGCTTCCTGCATTGATAATAACCGGAAGTTCGCATCCATTCATTCTTGCATCCGATCCTGCTGCGGCTCTGGCTTTCGCTCTCGTTCTTACATCGTCTCCATAAGCTTTCAACAATACCTGTCCGATATTTGCACCATAGTCACCACGCATTCCTTCGTCTGCGATCGCCGTATTATATTCAATCTGACGTCCGATCACTTCGCGGATGTCTTCTATGTCCACGGTATTAATAAAATCCCAGATTGATTTTACATCCAAAAGGCTTCGATCAGTCAATCCTTCTTCTTTCTCGCCTTCCACCGGAATATCAAGAAGCTTTTCGTGATCTTTTTCAATCAAAACAATATTTGTATGATAATTTGCAATGCGAACCTTTGCATAAGACTCCCCTTTGCTCACGGTCACTACGATTTCAAATGTAATACCATTGTCCACATGCTGAACAGAAATATCCGTCTTCTCAAGAAATGAAATCATTTCTTTTGTCTGTTCTTCGGTCACTTCTGCGATGACCTCCAGCTCCTTTTCCGGCTTTCCCGCGATGATACCTGCTGTGGCAGCTGCCGGAATTCCTTTCAAGTGATTCGTATTCGGAACGATCACACTCTTTACATTTTTAATAATACTTCCACTTGCTTCAATTACAACCTTATCCGGAAGACACCCCAACACTTCTCGCGCCTTTGCCGCCGCATATGCAAGAGCAATCGGTTCCGTACACCCCATTGCCGGTACCAGCTCCTCCTTTAAAATTTGGACATATGCCTGATATTTTTCATCCGTTTTATTCATTTTCATACCTCCTGTGTACCAGATCTTCGTACCTTTCATACCTTCCCGTATTATAACACGTATCTATAGATTACGCATAAAAATTTTCTCAAAACAATCAAATTCTGATTTCTGATTTCTCGATTTATTTTGCCTGCAAAGATCAATCAAAATAAATCTTGCCATCTAGTTTTGAATACTATATAATGTTTGTATCGAGGTGATAATATGACAATTGACACAAAAGACATGCTGAACAGCATCTTATCCAGTATTTCTCAAATCGACTATATCAAACCGGAAGATATTCCTAACATAGATTTGTATATGGATCAAGTAACAACTTTTATGGAGAAAAATTTAAGCGCTACTAAGCGTTATGATGAGGACAAAATTCTAACCAAAACTATGATCAACAATTATGCAAAGAACAATCTTCTTCCGCCGCCTGTGAAGAAGAAATATTCGAAAGAACATGTTCTTGTCATGATCTTTATCTATTATTTCAAAAATATTTTATCTATTAAAGATATCGAAACCTTACTTACACCATTGACCGACAGTTATTTTGATGCCGAAGGCGGTTTATCTTTTACCGATATTTACAAAGATATCTGTGATCTGGAGAAATCGAGGATCACGGACCTTATGAAGGATGTAACAAAAAGTTATCAGTATGCGCTTGAGACCTTCGAGGACATGCCCGAAGAGGAGAGAGCAAAGCTTCAGACTTTTGCATTTCTGTGCAATTTAAGCTTTGATGTCTATGTAAAGAAACAAATCATAGAAAAATTGATCGACGGTCTTCCAAAGCCGGAATCTGACAAAAAGAAGAAGTAAAAACAGCCGGCTCATGACTATGAGGTACAAATAATCCCCGGGGGTAATGTGATATTTACCCCCGGGGATTTCTTTTCGTTTATAATTTATTTACTGCCGCTGTCAAATATTCATTGCTCGCCTCATAGAAGCGCTCTTCTTCTACCATTTCTGCAAGCGCCGGATCGATCGGCATTTTACCAAGCACCGGAATTCTGAATTTCTCTGCGGTCTCATCTACATGGCTCTCACCAAACACTTTAATCTCTTTTCCGCAATCTGGACATTTCAAATAGCTGTAGTTTTCTACGATACCAAGCACCGGAATATCCATCTGTCTTGCCATATTGTAAGCTTTGCTTACAATCATCTGAACCAGATCCTGCGGAGATGTTACAATCACAACACCGTCCACCGGAAGAGACTGAAATACTGTAAGCGGAACGTCACCGGTTCCCGGTGGCATATCCACAAATAAATAATCAAGTTCTCCCCACATAACATCGGTCCAGAACTGTGTTACTACATTGGCAATGACCGGTCCTCTCCAAATAACCGGATCTGACTCATTTGGCAGCAACAAATTGACAGACATAATCTTTGTTCCGTCTTTTGCTTCCTGCGGAAAGATTCCATTTTCATCTCCCACTGCCGCCTCATGAACACCATACATCTTCGGAATAGATGGTCCGGTAATATCTGCATCAAGAATACCTACGGAAAATCCCTGTTCTTTCACCATTCTTGCCAAAGATGCGGTAACCATAGATTTACCTACTCCGCCTTTTCCGCTGACAACTGCGATCACTTTATTCACGTGAGAATGTGGATTCGCCGGTTTCTTAAAGTCCTGTGGTTTGCTGCTACAAGAGTCTGCGTGTGCACATCCGGCACAATCAGACGGCTTGCAGTTCTTCTGCTCTTCTGCCATAATCGATTGATCCTCTTTTCTTAATACTTACTCTTACCTAATACACTAGGTGTTATTCTTTACATCGTCAAGCTCTCTACTCAACAACTGCAATAAGCTCCACTTCACATTTTACATTCTTCGGAAGTGTCTTCACAGCTACACAGCTTCTTGCCGGTTTTGATGTGAAATATTTTGCATACACTTCATTAAAAGCTGCGAAATCTCCCATATCTGCAAGGAAACATGTTGTTTTCAATACTTTATCAAATGAAGTTCCTGCTGCTTCAAGAACTGCTGCCAGATTCTTGCATACCTGTTCGGTCTGCTCTTCGATGGTCTCAGCTTCCACTGCATCAACTGCCGGATTGATCGGAATCTGTCCTGCTGAATAGAAAATTCCATTGTGTACATAGCCCTGTGAATATGGTCCTAATGCTTTTGGTGCTTTTTCTGTTGATACTACTTTCATAATCTACCTCTCCTTTGTCATTTCTAATATTTTCTGTGCAACACACACATCAAAGAGTCCCATTCCTACGGATTTAAAATAGGTGGTCTCTCCGGTATCAGTAATTTCTCTAGGATCTTCCGCCAGATAATCACTCATCAAAACGGTCTGCTCTTTTTTAAGTCTTCCTTCTGCCAGAGGCTGGCTCAAATCTCCGCTCTCCTCACAGGCATATGGAAGTTCAATGTAAACTCGCTCTACAAGATTCCAGATTGCATCGGGAATTTCCCTCATGTCCGGTGTATAAGAACCGATGGCAATGATACATTTTCCACGAAGCATCTCTTTATCATTTGGAAGCACCGGTTCTTTCGCCGGTGTCGTTGTGAAGATGATCTCACTTGCTCTGACCAGTTCTTCTACCGTCTTACATTGTACTACTTTTACAGCTGGATTATCAATAGCTTTTTCCAGTCTCGTAAGATATTCTGTCAAATCACGGGCGCTGTGATTATATACATACACTGTATGGATCGGTCTTGCCGCACATGCGTAAAGCGCTTGATAGAATCCTTGCACTCCTGCACCGACAATCCCCACCGTATGGCAATCCTTTCTTGAAAGTTGACGGATTCCCACACCTCCAACTGCTCCGGTACGCCACGCAGTCACTGCCTGTCCATCCATAACTGCCAACGGTCTGCCGGTCTTATAGTCATTGAGATACATAATCCCGTCGATGGACGGAAGTCCCAGACTTGCATTATCCGGAAAAATGCTTAAAATCTTCGTCCCGATCACTTCTTTTGTATAGCATGGCATATAGAACTCACCCTTTCCAAATATCCTATATGCCTCTTCAATCTGATCCATCATTTGCTGAAGATCCATCAATTCTTCAATTTATGTTTTGTCGAGTATAATCATTTTCACACACTCCTGATTCTTTTTCCCACAGTCAACCTTCTAATGGTTTGCCATTTTATAAATTTCATACATATCCTGCATATCTAATCGCTTGAAACATCCAAGTTTTACTGTATCTCCTTTTGTTGCGCTTTCTGCCATTTTCTTAAGCACCTCATCCGGCTGTACACCAATGGAAAGTTCTCCGATACTCACTGGCATATCAAGCGCTCGGAAAAATTCTTCAGTCTTCTCAATAGCCGCTATTGCCGCCTCTTCTGCTTTGTCTACTTCTATGTTCCAGACTTTCTTTCCGTAATTTGCAAATCTTACAAGATCCAGCTGATACACATATCTCGCCCAGCTTCCCCACACCGCTGAAAGTGTTGCTCCGTGTGCCTCATCAAACATTCCGCCAATCTCATGTCCCAATTTGTGACAGGCAAAATCCTTTGGTCTTCCAAGTCCGGTCAGATTGTTGTGAGAAAGACTTCCGCACCACATAATCTCACTGAGCGCATCATAATCCTTCGGGTGTTCCACCGCTTTTAATCCGTTGCGGATCAATGTTCTCAGCAAGCCTTCTGCAATTTCATCCGTCAATTCATTTCCATCTTCCGGTGTAAAATACCGTTCGATCGTATGCATGAAAATATCTACGATTCCGCAAGTCAGCTGATATTTCGGAAGTGTGTAAGTAAGTTCCGGATTCATAACCGCAAATCTTGGTCGGACAAGATCTGTATTCACACCGCCTTTTTTTCCTGTCTCTTCATTGGTCAACACTGCTGAATCGCTCATCTCACTCCCCGCTGCCGCAATCGTAAGGACAGCGCCTAACGGAAGCGCCTTGGTGATCGCTTCTTTTCCACTCCAGAATTCCCGAAGATCAATCCCTTCGTTTGCCGCTCCGATAGCAACTGCTTTTGCTGTATCGATGGAACTTCCACCTCCCACTGCAAGAATAAGATCTGCCCCAAAGGAAATTGCTTTTTCCACACCTTCTCTTGCAAGAGACATTCGCGGATTCGGCTTTACTCCTGCAAGCTCAGTATAAGAAATGCCTTCTTTTTGCAGCGACTCCTGCACTCTTTTAAGAAGCCCGCTTTTTATGACACTTCCTCCGCCGTACACGATCAATACTTTGGAAGTCCCCTGCTCTTTTGCAAGCCTTCCAGTCTCTGTTTCAACCTCTTTACCAAAGACAATCTTGGTTGGGATGTATAATGTGAAATTCTTCATATGCTTCCTCCTCGCGTTCTATTACTTTTATTATAAACAAGATTATTTTGATATACAACTGATATAAACATAAAGAAATGTAGAAAAAGCCTTTGATGAACTAATCATCAAAGGCTTCTTTCATTTTATCCATAAATCCTTTTTTCTTCTTACCGCCTTTACCGGAGGTTTCGTTTTTTTCATCTGCCACATGCAAAGTATTGCCTGTCAATTCGTCGAATTTTCGAAGCGCTTCTTTTGCTTCATGGCTTAATTTCTCCGGTGTCTGAATCACCAGTGTTACATAGTGATCACCGCGAACTTGAGAATTGCGAACAGATGGTACTCCTTTGCCTTTCAAGCGTACTTTCGTATCTGTCTTTGTCCCCGCTTTTACATTGTATATTACATCGCCGTCTACGGTTTTAATCTTAATATCTGCTCCAAGGGCTGCCTGTGCAAAAGAAATCGGCACTGTGGAGAAAATGTGCATATCCTGACGCTGGAAAATCGGGTGTCTGGACACCATAACCTCTACAAGAAGATCTCCTCTCGGGCCTCCATTTACCCCCGGCTCTCCTTTCTCACGAATGCGAACGCTCTGCCCGTTGTCGATACCTGCCGGAATAGATACGGAAATTTTCTTCCGGCTGGAAACATAACCAGTACCGCCACAATCGGAACATTTCTCACGGACAATCTTACCGCTTCCATGACAGTCCGGACATGTCTGTACGTTTTGAACCGTTCCAAAGAAGGACTGCTGCGTATACACAACCTGACCTTTTCCACCACATTTTGGACAAGTCTCCGGTGAAGTACCCGGTTTGGCTCCTGTTCCGTTACAAGTGGTACACGGATCTTTTAACACCACATCCAGTTCTTTCTCACAACCAAATACAGCCTCTTCAAATGTAATTCTTACACTCTTGCGGATGTTCATTCCCTGCCTTGGACCCTGACTTGCTCGTCCGCCTCTTCTGCCGCCGCCAAAAAGATCCCCAAAAATATCGCCAAAAATATCGCTGAAGTCTGCACCACTGAAATCAAAGCCTCCGGCACCTCCGGCGCCTCCTTCAAATGCAGCGTGTCCAAACTGGTCATACTGACGACGTTTGTCCGGATCACTCAAAACCGCATAGGCCTCTGAAGCCTCTTTAAATTTCTTCTCAGCCTCAGCATCACCTGGATTTACATCTGGATGATATTTTTTTGCAACCTTTCTATATGCTTTCTTTAATGTGGCATCATCTGCATCTTTGCTGACACCAAGCACCTCATAATAGTCTCTTTTTGTTTCCGCCATAAAATCTTCTCCTCACATAAGGAAGTTCTGTCTAAACATAGGAAATTCTGCGGAACCAGACTTATTGAACATTTCGCCAAGTTCCGCAGAACAACCTTCGTACTAAGCGCGGGGACGCCCTACGGTATCCCTTTGCCAAGTGTTCTGGGTTTAGACTTCCTTATAATCTCCATCTACAACATCATCGCCCTGGAATCCTTCCGGTGCCGGACCTGCACCAGCTCCCATATCCGGACCTGCGCCCTGAGCACCTGCTCCCGCTGCTGCGCCAGCCTGCTCATACATCTTTGTAAATAATTTCTGAGCGCTCTCTGTAAGTTTTTCTTTTCCTGCTTTGATCTCTGCGATCTGCGCATCAGACATATCGTCCATGTTTACTTTCTCAAGTAATTCTTTTAATGCTTTGCAATCTGCTTCTACTGCTGCCTTGTCTGCTCCGTCAAGCTTATCGCCTACTTCTCCAAGTGCTTTCTCTGTCTGGAAGACCATAGCATCTGCTTCGTTCTTAGCGTCAATGCCTTCTTTACGTTTCTTATCCTGAGCTTCGAAAGCTGCTGCTTCTTTTACAGCCTTATCGATATCTTCATCAGACATGTTAGAACCTGCTGTAATTGTAATGTGCTGTTCTTTTCCTGTTCCAAGGTCTTTTGCAGATACATTTACGATACCATTTGCATCAATATCAAAAGTTACTTCAATCTGTGGGATTCCACGTGGAGCCGGTGCGATTCCGTCCAGTCGGAACTGTCCCAGAGATTTGTTATCTCTTGCAAACTGTCTCTCACCCTGCACAACGTTGATATCTACTGCTGTCTGATTATCTGCAGCTGTAGAGAAGATCTGGCTCTTCTTTGTAGGGATTGTTGTATTTCTTTCAATTAATCTTGTAGCAACACCGCCCATTGTCTCAATAGAAAGAGAAAGAGGTGTTACATCAAGAAGAAGGATATCGCCTGCGCCTGCGTCTCCTGCAAGTTTACCACCCTGTACGGAAGCACCAAGTGCTACACATTCATCTGGGTTTAAGGATTTACTTGGCTCTTTACCTGTCAGACGTTTTACTTCTTCCTGTACTGCCGGAATACGTGTAGAACCACCTACGAGAAGTACCTGACCAAGCTCAGAAGCTGAAATTCCCGCGTCAGAAAGTGCTCTTTGTACCGGCTCAGATGTCTTCATTACAAGATCATGTGTTAATTCATCGAATTTTGCTCTTGTAAGGTTCATATCGAAATGTTTTGGTCCCTCAGCAGTTGCTGTAATAAATGGCAGGTTGATGTTAGATGTTGTTGCAGAAGAAAGTTCCTTTTTCGCTTTCTCAGCAGCTTCTTTCAATCTCTGAAGAGCCATCTTATCTGTAGATAAATCTACACCTTCCTGTTTCTTAAATTCAGCGATCATGTAGTCTGTGATCTTCTGGTCAAAGTCATCTCCACCAAGTCTGTTGTTACCTGCTGTAGATAATACTTCGATAACACCGTCACCGATTTCAATGATGGATACATCAAATGTACCGCCGCCTAAGTCATATACCATGATTTTCTGTTCTTTCTCATTATCAAGACCATATGCTAAAGCTGCTGCTGTAGGCTCGTTGATGATACGTTTTACATCAAGACCTGCGATTTTACCAGCATCTTTTGTTGCCTGACGCTGAGCATCATTGAAGTAAGCAGGTACTGTAATAACAGCCTCTGTTACCTTTTCTCCTAAATATCCTTCTGCGTCTGCTTTTAATTTCTGAAGTATCATTGCAGAAATTTCCTGTGGAGAATATTTCTTGTCATCGATTGTTGCTCTGAAATCAGAACCCATTTCTCTCTTAATAGAAGAGATTGTTCTCTCAGCATTTGTTACTGCCTGACGTTTTGCAGGTTCACCTACAAGACGCTCTCCTGTTTTCGTAAATGCCACAACAGATGGGGTTGTTCTTGCTCCCTCTGTATTTGTAATAACAGTTGGCTGTCCACCTTCCATAACTGCTACACAGCTGTTTGTTGTACCTAAGTCAATACCAATAATTTTTCCCATGATAAATTCCTCCTGATTTTTTGCTGAATATTATATGAAGTTCTGTTCGCTAAGCTCGAAATCACCTCGCTAATCTCACAGAACGACCTCGCACTGCGTGCTTTCGGTCAGTTAGCTACTTTTACCATACTGTGTCTCACAATGGAGTCACGGTATGTATACCCTTTTTGGAACTCTTCGGCTACAATATTTTCACCAAAGTTCTCATCATCCACATGCATCACTGCGTTATGGAAATTTGGGTCAAATTCCTTTCCTACCGCCTCGATAGGTTTCACCTCGATTTCTTCCAAAGTTGTCATTAAGTGTTTATACACTTTCTCCATTCCTTGGACGAATGGATCTTCTTTGTCTTCTTCCTTCACTGCATCCAATCCTCTTTCGAAATTGTCTACAACCGGAAGAATTTTTTCTATGATATCTTTCGCTCCAACTTCGTACATCTGGGATTTCTCCTTGTCTGTACGTTTGCGGAAGTTATCAAACTCTGCCATTTGACGAGCGAGTCTGTCAGTCAGTTCCTCAATTTTCTCATCTTTTTTATCCTTTTTATTTTTCTTGCCAAATAACTTCTTCTCTGACTTCTTATCTTCTTCGCTTTCTTCTGTCTTGGCTTCGGTTTCTTCTGCTTCTTTTTCTTCTGTCTCTTCCTCTGCCATCTCTTCTGTTCCGACTTCAGTCTCTTCTGCTTCCTGCGCGTTTTTCTTCGCTTCCTCCACCGCTTCTTTTACCATTTCTTCCTGACTTTTGTCCTGTTTATTTTCCAACGGTTCTCCCACCTTTCTTATTTTTCTTGATGAAGCATCTGATCCAGTTCATTTTGAAGACGCTTCATTGATTTCAGCACATGTTCATAATCCATACGCTTCGGACCGATAATTCCTATGGTTCCCTTCATGCCGTCTCCCAATTCATACGTCGCAGTCACTACACTGCAATCTTTCATCGTCTGAATCGGCGTCTCATCACCGATATATACTTGAATTCCTGTATTCTCTTCCTGTGCAAGCGTCTGCGTCACAAGCTCTGTAAGCTGCTGTTTCTCTTCAAAGGCACTGATAATATCCTGTGCACTTTCTTTATCTGAAAGTTCCGGATACTTGAAAATGTTCGTTGCGCCGCTTGTATAGATCTGCATGTCTTCGTCAATCTGTATCGCATCCGCAACTGCATCCAACACATTTCCTACTACCATACTGTGGATGCCTGCCTGCTCTTTTAATCTGGCGATCAATCCGAGATTAATCTCTTCGATTGACATTCCGTTGAGCGTTGTGTTAAGCAGCATATTCAGCTTCAGCAAATTCTCATTGCTGAGAGGTTCTTCTAAATTAATGATCTTGTTCTTAATCACATTTCCGCTAAGAACGATCACCGCAATGATCTGCTCTTCGTCCACCATAGACAACTGAATAAACTTGATCTTATTACCATTGTTCATAGGAGTGGATACCATCGTCGCATAGTTGGTACTGCTCGCCAATACTTTCGCCGCTTGCTTTAGAAGCTGTTCCATTTTATCAGCCTTCTCAAGCATCTGCTCCTGCTTATCGTTTAGCTCCTGCTCCTTTTCTTCCATTAAGATATCTACATAAAGGCGATAACCCTTATCCGAAGGAATCCGTCCTGCCGATGTATGTGGCTGCATAATATAGCCAAGCTCTTCCAAATCCGCCATCTCATTACGAATCGTTGCAGAACTCAGATTCAAGTCCGTATACTTAGAAATTGTCCGAGAACCAACCGGCTCGCCAGTTTCCAGATACGTCCGAATGATCGCGTACAGAATTTTCAGTTTTCTGTCACTTAATCCATGCTCAGTCACCATCTGCATTCCTCCCTTCGATTTCTTTATTAGCACTCTTTAAATTCGAGTGCTAACATCTTTCGAATATAATTTATCACTACGATTTTCGTTTGTCAACAGGGTTTATATAAATTTTTTGATTTTCCTTCTATATACATTACATATTTATAACTTTTTCCTGTACTTTCGTGCACAATTCTTTTGCTTTTTTTAGTGATAAATCTTGATAAAATCTGAATTTCTGATCGGATAATAAAATGAGCATGATTAGACATAATACAATAACTATAGATTTCCACCTTATAGACTTTAAGGTGCTTTAGAATAATTTTAATAAAATAGCTTTTTTCACGCCGTTGGTTAAAAATTCTTTCCTTATTAATACCTTTTACAATAACGTGATACATTCCTGTACTGCTTTCCTGCCGTCTTTTCATCGGTAACTATGTCCCCTTCCTAATTAAGTACAGGTCAAAAGTCAATTTAGGACACCCCATTTTTCATTTTGGAACATAGCAATTGTTAACTTGGGACGTAGCCTTTTGCAAAAATGCTACGTCCCAAATTATTATTTCATTTCTTCTCTTACTTCTTTGAAGCATTTAACGATGAAATCAATATCTTCTTTTGTATGGCTTGCGCACACCTGTGTACGGATTCTTGCTTTTCCCTTTGGAACTACCGGGTAGGAGAATGCTACTACATATACGCCTTTTTCCATCATACGTTTAGCAAATTCTGCTGCGGTCTTCTCATCATAGAGCATAACTGGTACGCAAGGATGTGTTCCCGGAATGATATCAAAACCGTTATCTACTAATTCTTTACGATAGTAAGCTGTTACTTCTTCCAGATGGTCACGAAGTTCTGTGCTCTCATCCAACATATCGAATAATTCAATACTTGCTCCTGCGATTGCCGGTGCTAAAGAGTTAGAGAACAGATACGGGCGGCTTCTCTGACGGAGAAGATCAATAATTTCTTTGCGTCCGGAAGTATATCCGCCTGATGCTCCGCCAAGTGCTTTTCCAAGTGTTCCGGTAATAATATCTACACGTCCCTGTACTCCACAGTATTCCGGTGTTCCACGTCCGGTCTTTCCTACGAATCCGACTGCATGGCTGTCATCCACCATAACAAGCGCATTATATTTATCAGCCAGATCACATACGCCCTGAAGGTTACAGATAATACCATCCATGGAAAATACGCCGTCTGTTGCGATCAACTTAATTCTTGCCCCGGCTTCGTCGGCTTCTTTTAATTTTGCTTCCAGATCTTCCATATCATTATTTTTATAGCGGAAACGTTTTGCTTTACAAAGACGTACTCCATCAATAATAGAAGCATGGTTCAACTCATCACTGATTACAGCATCTTCTGCTGTGAGAATGGTCTCAAACAATCCTCCATTTGCATCGAAACAGGAAGAGTAGAGAATCGTGTCATCGGTTCCGAGGAAATCAGAAATCTTTTTCTCTAATCTCTTATGAATATCCTGTGTTCCGCAAATGAAACGAACAGATGCAACACCATATCCTTTCTCATCATAGGTTCTCTTAGCAGCTTCGATCAGACGAGGGTTGTTGCCAAGTCCAAGGTAGTTATTTGCACACATACACAGAAGTTCTCTTCCGTCTTCCATTTTCACACGCGCTCCCTGCGGTGATACAAATGGTGCTTCACCTTTAAACAAACCAGCCTCTTTAATGCCTTCTACTTCTTTTGTATAAATATCTAAAATATCATTTTTACGTGCCATTGCTCTTATTCGTCCTTTCCTTATCATGATGCTCGGCGGTTATCATAACCGCCGTCACCACTTACTTATAACATTTAACATTCATTTTTAGTCATTCACATGTGCCCAATCAAGAATTACTTTTCCAGATTCTCCGGAAATCATTGCTTCAAATCCCTTTTCGTAATCCTTAATGTCAAAATGATGGGTGATAATCGGAGAAATATCAAGACCTGCCTGAAGCATGGTAGACATTTTATACCATGTATCCCACACTTTTCTTCCATAAATACCGCGGAGATTCAATCCATTAAAGATCACTGTTTCAAGATCTACTTTTGCATCTGTTCTCTGAAGTCCAAGAAGTGCAATATTTCCACCATGCTTCATGTTATGGATCATATCATGAAGACCTGCCTGTGAACCTGACATTTCAAGACCTACATCAAAGCCTTCTGTCATTCCGATTTCTTTCATTACATCCTTCAGATTCTCTTTTCCCAGATTTACCGCTCTTGTTGCACCAAGTTTCATAGCAAGATCCAGACGATACTGATTAAAATCTGTAATTACAACATGTCTTGCTCCTGAGAATTTCGCAATCGCTGCAGCCATAATTCCAATCGGTCCTGCTCCCGCCACCAACACGTCTTCGCCAAGCATATCGTAAGAAAGCGCCGTATGTGTTGCATTTCCGAATGGATCGAAAATTGCGTACATCTCTTCCGGAATATTTGGATTACATGGCCATACGTTTGAAGATGGGATTACAAGATACTCTGCAAACGCACCATTTCTATTAACACCAACACCTTTGGCATCTTTACAATTTTCCTTATGCCCTTCCAAACAGTTTCTACATTTTCCACAAGTAATATGACCTTCGCCGGATACAAGATCGCCAATCTTAAAACCTTCTACACCAGGTCCAACCTCTACAATTTCACCAACATACTCATGTCCTGCCGTAAGTCCGATCGGGATTGTGTGCTGCGCCCAATCATTCCACTGGTAAATGTGTACATCTGTTCCGCAGATGGCTGTCTTGTGAATCTTAATCTTGACATCATTCGGTCCCAATTCAGGAATCGGAACTCTCTTCATCCACAAACCTTCCTCAGGTTTTTCTTTTACAAGTGCCCACATCAATCCATCGTTTCTTTCACTCACTTTATTAGACCTCCCGTTTCTATCGTCTCCCCAGACGATTTATTTTATCGATATAATTATAACACTCATTTATAGCATGTACAACTTTTTTTATTATGTTTTTTGTCAATTTTGACATTTTTTTCACACTCTAAAATTACTTTTATAGCACTTTTTACATATTTTTGTAGACAAATTTATTATTTTTATTTATAATTAGGTTGTTACTTGTTGATACGTTTGTGCGGAAAGTGTTCGGATAGTTCCTCTTCCGGCTCTTAAACGTATCATCTGCATTATCACAATCGGGGGACAAATCTATAGAGAAAGAGAGGTAGTGGATATATTTCGGCAATATATCTGCAAAATCAACATGAAAAAAGTTTTTGAAAAATGGAATAGCATCAGCCTTGTATTGAGAATCCTGTGCGGACTCATTATCGGTATCATCCTTGGACTTGCCGTTCCTAAAGCAACTGTAATCATCATCTTAGGAGATCTGTTTGTTGGCGCGTTGAAAGCAATTGCTCCACTGCTGGTATTCTTCCTCGTAATGAGCGCTCTTGCTCATATGGGCGAAGGCCAGAAGACAAACATGGGATTCATCGTTATGCTGTATATGCTTGGCAACCTATTTTCAGCGCTGGTATCTGTTATCGCATGTAAGCTGTTCCCAGTTACTCTTACACTTGCAGAAGCAGCCGGAGGCGACATGGCTCCTCCAAGCGGTGTGGGTGAGGTCTTAAAGAATTTACTGTTAAACGTTGTATCTAACCCTGTAGGTTCTATTGTAAATGCCAACTATATCGGTATCCTTGCATGGGCTTGTATTTTCGGTATCGCATTAAAGGGCGCTTCCGCTTCAACAAAGAAAATGCTGGATGATTTCTCTGACGCAATCTCTACCGGTGTAAAATGGGTGATCAGCTTTGCTCCATTTGGTATCATGGGATTAATCTTCAATGTTATCTCTACTTCCGGATTAGAAGCTTTGTTATCTTACGGAAGACTGATTCTTGTGTTAGTCGGAAGTATGGCATTTGTAGCATTTATCATGAATCCGATCATCGTGTTCCTGTGTATCAGAAAAAACCCATACCCACTTGTGTTCAAGTGTCTGGCAAAGAGTTTCATTACTGCATTCTTTACACGTAGTTCTGCTGCTAACATCCCAGTTAACATGGAACTTTGTGAAGAACTTGGTTTGGATGAAGAACAGTATTCTATTTCTATTCCACTTGGTGCAACCATCAACATGGCCGGAGCTGCTATTACAATCTCCGTTATGGCATTGTCCGCAGCTTATACTGTTGGAATCGATGTAGACTTTGGAACAGCCCTTGTACTCTGTGTACTTGCAGCGCTTAGTGCAGCCGGTGCTTCCGGTGTTGCCGGCGGTTCACTTCTCCTTATTCCAATGGCCTGCGGATTATTCGGAATTCCATCTGAAATCGCAATGCAGGTTGTAGGTGTAGGCTTCATTATCGGAGTTATTCAGGATTCCTGCGAGACAGGTCTGAACTCCTCTACAGACGTTCTCTTCACAGCAGCGGCTGAATTAAGAGATAGAAGATTACACCCGGAATATTACGCAAATAAAAAAGAAGCTGCAGCAGCTGAAGAATAAATTAGTGTCTGCTGATTAAGCAGCTATCTGTAACTTCCAACTCTTACATCTGTTCCGGTCATGCCAGAATCGGAACAGATGCAAAAGAGCACAAAGTATTCGCCTCTGAATCCTGAACAGATTCGTCACGAATACAGATAATGCGATAGATGTCAACTGCGTTTCTTCCAGTTTTGTGGTAATGCAGCTCATACCATAACAGCGTTTGCTCAGGCTGAAGGTGCGCTCCACTTCGATTCTATCGGTATTATCCTGATACTCTTGTTTTTTATCAACTTTTGCTGTGGCGCTTGGTCTGCCCAGCTTTGGACCTGATAACCGGATCCCATGCTCTTTGCAATAACTCCTGTTTCCCCTGGTCCGGTATATCTGATCTGCCAGGACACGTTCTGGATAATAACCGGTACGCTCTTTGAAGCGTTCTATTGCTTCAATCAGGCAGGTGCTCTCGTTGTATGCCTCGAAAGATATTTTTTCGAGGCGCCCATAACCTTCGCTGTCAAGACTGAGATCAAATTTTGCGCCAAATTCAACAGGTGCTTTGACCTTCCCTCTGACAATCGGCCGAAGCCATGGCTGCGAAATGCTTACAATGCGATGCTCTACAGAATGGATTCTGTTATCATACATATACTGTTGCTGTTCATACAGCCTGATGATGGTAAGATATAGGCCGATATCCTTACCTGTCATGGCGTATCCATCACTCATGAACTGTTCCAGATAGCCAAGATCTCTTTTCACGTAGCCAAGCTGTCTGCGGAGTGCGCTGCGGATTTTCTTTGCCGTGTGCTTTCTGCTCTTGGCAAATGCAAGATACTCTTTTCTGGCACGTTTGCGGTATCTTCTTGGCAACTTAAGACCATAACATTTACAAAAACAGTAAATCATGTTTTCCAGCTTTTCTCTTGCTTCGTTCAAAAGCGAGATGTCCTGCGGATAACGTATGTTTGCAGGTGCGCAGGTTGCATCAAGTGTCAGAGTCCCTTTGTTTGTATCTTCTTTTGCAGTACCATCATCACCGGATTTTCCTACGGATGGAGGAGTATGGTCATCTTTGTCATCCTCCTTGTGAGCAAGAAGATACTCATTTACTTCCATCAGCATATCTGCTGAAATGCGTTTACGGAAAAGAACCAGTGTACTTGCATCAAACGGAGCTTCTTCCCGAAAACCGGGAAGCCCGATAAAGTATTGCAGATACGGATTCTCAGCGATCTGTTCCACAAGCTCACGGTCGGAAAATTGGAACTTGGTCTGGATGATCAGGGCTCCTAATGCCATGCGAAGAGGCTTGGCAACATTACCCGTATCACTTGGAAACAGCTTGGCATATTTTACTTCGAATTCATCCCATGGGATTCGGTCAGCCAGTCTGACCCAGCGGTTATCCGGATTCATGTGGAGTCCCATAGGTTGGTTGAAATCGAGGAATGAATGCTGTAACTTGTCGATCGGTTTGTACATTGTTTTAGCCCCTTTATACTTAAAATCTGTAAGAAAACTGCAAGAAAAACGATTTGTTTTTGTCAAAATCCTTGCAATCATTATACCAGAAAATGGGGCAAAAGTCAGTAAAATCAAGTGTTTTCAGTTTGCTCAGCAGACACTAAATTAAAGATCAACATACATAAAACAGGCGTCTGATGATCAGATGCCTGTTTTAATTTGTGCAATATTTCAATTTGGGACACCCCATTTTTCAATTTAGGACAGGGGCTGATGCAATTTGGGACGTAGCATTTTGTAAAAATGCTACGTCCCAAATTAATTACCACTCAAACTTTTTAGCGAAGTACGCGTCAAGTTCATCAATTTTAACTCTTTCTTGTTCCATTGTATCACGGTCACGAATCGTTACCGCTCCATCTTCTTCTGACTCGAAGTCATATGTCACACAGAATGGTGTTCCGATTTCATCCTGACGACGATAACGTTTACCGATATTACCTCTCTCGTCAAATTCGCAATTGTATTTCTTGCTTAACTGTGCATATACTTTTTCTGCACCTTCACTTAATTTTTTGGAAAGTGGAAGAATTGCAACTTTCACCGGAGCAAGTGCAGGATGGAAATGAAGAACTGTTCTTACGTCTCTGCCTTCCAGCTCTTCTTCGTCATAAGCGCTGCAAAGGAATGCAAGCACCATACGATCCGCTCCAAGTGAAGGCTCAATAACGTATGGGATATATTTGATCTTTTTCTCGTCATCAAAGTATGTCATATCCTGTTTTGATACGTTTTGATGCTGAGTCAAATCAAAATCAGTTCTATCGGCGATTCCCCACAATTCTCCCCATCCAAACGGGAATAAAAATTCGATATCAGTTGTCGCTTTACTATAATGGCTTAATTCTTCCGGATCGTGATCACGGTAACGAATCTCGTCTTCTTTAATTCCAAGAGTCTCTAACCAATCAAGACAGAATTTTTTCCAATATGCGTGCCATTCAAGATCTGTATCTGGTTCACAGAAGAATTCCATTTCCATCTGTTCAAATTCTCTTGTACGGAAAGTAAAGTTACCCGGAGTAATCTCATTTCTGAAAGATTTACCAATCTGGCAAATACCAAACGGAAGTTTCTTTCTTGAAGTACGCTGTACATTTTTGAAATTCACGAAAATTCCCTGTGCAGTTTCAGGACGAAGGTATACGACACTTTTAGCATCTTCTGTAACGCCCTGAAACGTTTTAAACATTAAGTTAAACTCACGAATCTCTGTAAAATTGTGTTTTCCACATGTCGGACATGGAATGTTGTGTTCCGCAATATATGCTTCCATCTGCTCATGGCTCCATCCGTCAATACTGTCACCAATATCCAATCCATTTTCATGCGCAAAATCTTCAATCATTTTATCTGCACGGAAACGTTCGTGACACTCTTTACAATCCATTAACGGATCACTGAATCCGCCAAGATGTCCGCTGGCTACCCATGTCTGTGGATTCATCAGGATTGCACAGTCAACACCAACATTATATGGAGACTCCTGTACAAACTTCTGCCACCATGCTTTCTTAACATTATTCTTAAGTTCTACTCCAAGGTTACCATAATCCCATGTATTTGCAAGCCCGCCGTAAATCTCAGAACCCGGATACACGAATCCTCTTGATTTTGCCAACGCCACAATCTTATCCATAGTTTTTTCTACCATACCTCTTCTCCTCACCTTCTATAAATATTTCCTATAATATAATAATAAATAATTATACCTTATAAATACACTTATTTTCAAGACTTATTGTGTAATTGTTTCCAGTATTTCTAAAGACTTAAAACGCTTCCCTAAATACTCATTAAGATAGGTTGTTACTATTTCGCTCAACTGCTTGAGCACTTCCTCCTTTACAAGAAAATTATAAAGCTTCTCTACCGGAGAGGCTACAATATACTGCAGTGTATACAAGGTTGATGGATGAAGCGTAATCCCGTCTGTTATATGATTCATACATTTTCCACAGACAAGTCCTCCCCTTCTTACACTGAACACAGAGCTTTTTTCTCTTTCCCCACAGCAGATACATTCGAAAACCTGCGGTCCCTCTCCATTAATGCAGAGCATTTTCAACTCATATATGTATCTGATCAGCTGATCCGGAATTCTGGAATTGGTCAGCGCCCTCAGTGTTTGATAAAGAAGTTTCAACATCATCGTTTCGTCATTTGCTTCTCTCGCATAATAATTTGCAAGATCAAGAAAATAAAAACCGTAGTAAGCCCCTTCCATATCTGTGCGCAATTCTTCGAAATAATTTGAAATAGAGGCCGACACTAATGTATAAGATGTCCGCCCCTCGTAAACGGTAAATGTTCCGAAGGAAAAAGGATTGGTCGCCCCCACCAAAGCACTGTTGGGTCGTCTTGCTCCTCTTGCAAAAGCTGCAATTTTTCCACGTTCCTTACTTAAGATTACCACTCGTCTGTCATTTTCACCAATAGCGGTCTGTGAAAGCACCATTCCGGTTACTACGATCTGATTCACAAGCTTCCTCTCTTTCGCAATTTTTCATAATTTCTGCACAGATTTCCATCCCTTTATAATAAAGGTAATCTTCAATCTTTCCTGTTTCCAAAAATCGATTCCAATAGATTTCTTCCATGTCATCACCTCATCCTATGTTATATCTTTAGGTTCTCCCATGGAAGATGTTTTTTATTCCTCTTCTCGATATCCAAAATTTTTCATTAAGAATTCACTGTCCCGCCAATCTTTCTTCACTTTCACCCAAAGCTTCAGATTTACTTTGCATTCCAGCATTCTTTCTATTTCAAATCTTGCAGTACTGCCAATTTTTTTCAACATATTTCCTTGTTTTCCAATAATTATCCCCTTGTGGGAATCTCGTTCACAGATTATTGTTGCATCTATATGCATCACTTTATTTCTCATTTTCATCTGATCAATGGCAACTGCAATTCCGTGAGGAATCTCTTCATTCAGACTATGCAGCGCTTTTTCGCGGATAATTTCCGCTACAATCTGTCGTTCCGGCTGATCTGTAATCGTATCTTCATCATAGAATTGCGGTCCATATGGAAGATATTTCATGATCACCTTTAATAATTCATCTGTATTATTTCCATTTCTTGCAGAAACCGGAACAATTTCCGCAAAATCGTACAAATCCTTGTAAGCCGCAATAGACGCGAGAACTTCTTCGGGTTTCACGCTGTCGATTTTGTTGATGACCAGGATTACCGGTGTCTGCACTTTTTTAAGCTGACTTGCAATATGCTGCTCTCCCGCTCCGATAAATGTCGTTGGCTCCACCAGCCACATAACTACATCCACCTCATTAAGCGTGCGCTCTGCTACATTGACCATGTATTCTCCAAGCTTATTTTTAGCTTTATGTATACCCGGAGTATCCACAAATACAATTTGTCCTTCCTCTGTCGTAAGAACCGTTTGAATACGATTCCTCGTTGTCTGCGGTTTATTGGATGTAATTGCAATCTTCTGTCCGATCAAATAATTCATCAACGTAGATTTCCCCACGTTCGGACGACCGATCAATGTTACAAATCCCGATTTATAATCCTTATTCATATGCCCTCCTTGTTCATTTTGGATGTAGCATTTTGTAAAAATGCTACATCCCCCGTTAAAAGCTTGTCAAAGTTTTAAACAGTTCTTTTTCTTCTTCAATTTTATCTTCTCCACCAATGACACACATTTGATCTGCCCGAAGAACGGCTTCTGCCACCTTGTATAGAGCGCGGATATCATCCTGCCCTGCATCAAGGATCTGATTTCTCTCTTCGCGTATCATTTCTGCACTCACTTTATTCATATAAAGATTCATGGAACGATCGCCCTTAGATGCCGGCGTCATTGGCTGGTCGATACCGCTCATTGTTCCGATAATATATTTTGTCATATCACGTTCACTGACGGTAAAGTTTTTAAGATAATCTACTACACCCTCATATACGTCCAGTGTCCGTTTCAAATTTGGATCGCGGTAAGATACAAAATACCCTTCACCGATCCTGTTGAAATTGCTCATGCAGCCATATGCTCCACCTTTGACACGAATATTCTGCCACAGGTAATCATAACTCATGATTACTTTAAGAATCTGTAATGCCCCTGTATAAGCTACGCCTTGGTCAATAAAGTTTCCTGCCTTAGCAACATACTGTACCTTAGAGGCTGTCTTAAATCCTTCGTTCTTTTTCTCACAGTGAATCACACAACGGCTTTCTTCTGAGACTTGCGTATGAAGGCTGTTTTTCAATTTCTCTACCATTATTTCCAAGTCTTCAAGACCTTCTTTTGCCGCAGTATAACTAAGCATCATATTATCTCCACGGAATAATTTCTTTGAAAGATCTATTAATTTCTCCGATAATTTTTCTTTTTCTTCCTCAAAATGTTCCTCAAGATAGGAAACCGTCTCATAAAAGGCAATTCCATTGGTCATATCCTTCAATTTTGCAGCAGGTGAAGCATATGACTGTGCCCGAAGTACAGCAGTTACATGGCCGGAAGACTGGAATTTCATCAAAAGCCTTGATTTTAGCATTGCAAGAATCTCGCGAATCCGCTTTCCATCATCAAGTTTAGATTCCATTAAGATTTCCCGCATCATGTCAAATGCAACCGGAAGCTTCCCATATAATGCTTTTCCTTTGATTTCAAAGGTTGCCTTAAATGCTTTCTCCCGAATATTTGTCACATCATTATAAAGTTCCAAAGAGGTGCCGATTCCTCCTGTATTTACATTAATCTCATTAAATAATGTTCCATAATCATAATGCTTTGTATCAATAATTCCAAGAACAGATTGCAAGATTCCTACATACGGAAGATCTTCCTCCTCCACCGATGACATGTCAAATAACACATCTACGTAACCAATCCCATTTGTTTCAATCTCATGGAAAATAACCGGAACACCGGCAAGTGTCAATTCTTCGTTAATGATCGGCTCGATCTCTCTACTGATATCTTCTCTCTTTAGCACTGGAATCTTCTCAAGATTTTCCTCACTCTCTGGTTCAGACTGATAATCCTCCAATGCATGTGTCTTTTGCACAAATGTTTCTATTTCTTCTGCTGTAAGTGAAGCTTTGTATTCTTGAAGTTTCTCCTCAAGTTCTGTCTCCATACGAGCAGTACGCCCTTTTTCCGGTGTAACGATTACGATTGCTCCATGGGGATTGTCCAGAAGATAGTTTTGGATCAACGATTCATAATAACCTGTTCCAATTTGTTTCTTTAGAAATTCAAACGTATCTAACGCCTCAATGTGGATAAATGGTTTTTCATCATCATATAGCCAGCTGTCCATCATTTGAAGACCGTACATCAATCCCTTTGGATAATTTCCAAAGTCAGCCTCTCGATAACGGAATTCATGATAATTAATTCCTGCTTCGATTGCTTTTGTGTCAATTCCATTTTTAACGCTTGCTTTCAAAACATCTTCGATCACTTTAATAAATTCTTCTTTTTGCTCTGCGTTTGCATTCTTTGCGATCACAGAAAAAATGGGCTGGTAAATACCATTATCGTAAGATCCCATAATGTCTTTCCCAATTCCCGCGTCCGTGAGTGCTTTCTTAAGCGGCGCACCCGGAGCTGACAATAACGCATAATCTAAAATCTGAAATGCAAGATACAGCTCTTTATCTAAACTCGTACCAACCACTTTATTATAAGAAAGATACGTATTATCTTCCTCTGATTCCTCGCTGGCTATGGAATACGGAATAAACTTCTCCTGTATTTCTGCAAATGGCTCTTGAAAACAAATTGTGGAATCTACCGGCTCTCTGTCATATTTGCCTAAATATTCCTGATCCAGCCAATTTAACTTTTCTTCGGCATCCATATCTCCATAAAGGTAAATATAGCTGTTAGAAGGATGATAATACTTTCTATGAAAATCCAAAAATTGCTCATACGTCAGTTCCGGAATTACCTCCGGATCTCCGCCAGATTCATTTGCATAAGATGTATCAGGAAAAAGCGTATTTAATATTACGCGGTCCAGCACTCCTTCCGGTGAAGAAAACGCCCCTTTCATCTCATTATATACAACACCGTTATATTTCAACTTATCTTCTGCCGAATCAAGTTGATAACTCCATCCTTCCTGCCGGAAGATTTCCTCATGTTCATAAATATTCGGATAAAACACCGCATCCATATATACATGCATCAAATTCTGGAAATCTTTATCATTACAGCTTGCCACCGGATACACCGTCTTATCCGGATAAGTCATGGCATTCAAAAATGTATTCAAAGAACCTTTTACCAATTCTACAAAAGGATCTTTCGCCGGAAAGTTTTTGGAGCCGCAAAGCACCGAATGTTCCATAATATGCGGAACTCCTGTACTATCTGACGGCGGCGTACGAAAGCCGATACTGAACACCTTATTATTGTCATCATTTTCTATATATACAACTCTTGCTCCACTTTTTCTGTGGCGGAGAAGATATCCTTTCGCCTTGATCCCTTTCAGGTCCTCTTCTTTTTGTAATTCATAAGCATATAAATCTTTGATACTCATAGATCGATCTGCTCTCCTTTCACGAAACTAAATCTCATCGCTATTATTCTATCCTTTTTCTTCTTTTTTCACAAGAATATCTTCGGATATTTTCCCGCTATCTATCCCAGCATGTCTTTTCATCTTCTTTTGTAATTTCGCGGATTACTTTACACGGATTTCCAACCGCCACCGAATTATCCGGAATATCTTTTACCACAACACTTCCTCCCCCGATCACCACATTGCTTCCAATTGTCACCCCCGGCATTACCTGCACACCGGCTCCGATCCACACATTGTCTCCAACCGTGATCGGATATGCGTATTCCAGTCCTTGATTTCTTCTAACCGCATCAATTGGATGTCCCGCTGTATGGAAGCCGCAATCCGGAGCAATAAATACATTATCTCCAAAGGTTACTTTCCCACCATCTAAGATTACCAGATTATGATTGGAATAAAAATTCTCCCCGATCTCAATATTGTATCCGTAATCGCACCAAAAAGGGGCTGTAATACAGAAGTTTTCTCCTGTTTTCCCCAACAATTTCTTCAAAATGATTCTCTGGTTCTCTTCATCCGATGGGCGAAGCTGATTATAATCATAGCATAGATTTTTCGCTTCTGTTCTTTCTTTATACAATGTTTCATCATAATTCGCATCATAAAGTTTCTTTGTTACCATCTTCTCTTTTTCTGTCATTTAATTCCCTGCCTCCACTTTCATAATTTTCCTATTCCTCATCACTTTTATTTGTCTTTGAAAACAATTTTATACTCGTCAAGATCATATTCATCCGCAAAAAATCCAGTCAGCATAGTCTCTGCATTACTTCTCGCATTTTCCAGTAATCCATTGGCAATTGCATTCTCCTGAGCGTTTAACTTCATTTTCTTTACTGCATCATTATTTTCTTCTAAGGTAATCTTACTGAAAATACTCTCTTCCTCGTGATAAACCTTAAAAGAATCCATATCCAGTTCATTGCTCAATACTTTCGCTTCCGGAAGTTTTACTTCAATCGTTTTATTTTTTTCTTTCCATTCGATCTCATTAAAATCATATCCTGCTTTGATGACGATATCATAACTATATATGTATTTACTCTGAGTAAACGGAATTCGCATTCCATACAACTCTTTTGCATCTTCCGTCACATTCACTTCTGTACAATACGCAGACTGCGTTGCCATCTCGCCAATATCTTCAAAACCTATTTTTGTTGTTTTACTTTCAGACACATTGATCACGCGTACACCTACTCCAATTGCTGCCACAATAGCTATCAAAAGCGCAAGCTTTAAAATAGTCCCGAAATTTCTGCTCACAAATCTGCTCACCTTACTATTCTTCGTTTTTTTCTCTTTCCTATTTTTTCTTTCCATTTGTTCTCTCATGACTTTATCCTCCGATTTTCATTTTCTTCACTCATTATCTTTTAATTATCTAACATTACTACAATTTCTGCAATCTATAAACGCAAGAAATATAAAACACCTGAATGAAAAAGGAGCGTCTCATGGACGCCCCTTGGTATACAAACATTCTAAACATTTTCATCAAAACCTAACCATTGCAGTTACCTTCGTGTGCATGTTCGTGACATACCGCACCGGTAGACTTTAATTCTCCTCTAAGCCATGCTTCTACACAATCTTTTGCATCTCCCTGTGCTCCAACGATCACCTCTACATTTCTTTCATTGAAGATATCGACAGCTCCGCCGCCCATACCGCCTGCAATAATCACTTCTGCACCATTATCTGCTAAGAAATTCGGCAGAAAACCTGGACGGTGTCCCGGATTCGGAACGCTCTTTTCATCCACAATTTTGTTCTCCTCTACATCGAAGAAGATAAAGTTCTCACAGTGTCCAAAATGTCCTGCTACGGTGTGTCCCATAGCTGCTACAGCAATTTTCAAACTTCATTACTCCTTTTCATCTTTATTTGTTATTTTTGATATAACCTAAATTAGTTCTTTTGTGCCAGCCCTAAAAGCCCGCGCACATTTTTATAAACCTCCAAAAGCGCTGTTCTTGCAGCACAGTCAATCTCTGCCAAACTTTTCCCTTCATTGATCGCTTTGGAAGCAGTTTTATCATAAGGAATCTTTCCCGTAAACGGAATTTTATTTTCCTCACAGAAAGAAACAATACATTCTGTATTTTCCGGACTCTGATCCCATTTATTTACACAGACAGCAAGCTTTGTTCCAAGGGTATCCGCCGTTTTTACAAGGCGCTTCAGATCATGAAGCCCCGAAATGGACGGCTCTGCAACTACAAGCACCAGATCCATTCCGCTGACAGAAGCTATAACCGGACAGCCGATTCCCGGAGAACCATCCACAATAGCAAGTTCTGTCTCCGGCGCATGTTTCAGCATATCAAGCTTCACTGCTGTCACTAATTTACCGGAATTTCCACGACTCATTTTCAGCGTCGCGGTGCTGAATACAGCATCCCCAAGATAGAGCTTCTGTTCTCCCGCAACATCTTCCACGAGACGTACCGCATCTTTCGGACAAACGTATTGGCAAACACCACAGCCTTCACAATTATATTCGTCCACATAATAAGACTTTCCCTTGTCTAAAATAGCATCGAATCTGCATTTTTCTGCACAGATTCCGCAATGCACACACGCATTCCCATCAATAACCGCTTTGTTTGATCCGATAAATTCTTTTGTCTTACACTCATTGTTTTTTTCTGTAACAATATGAAGATTCGGCGCGTCCACATCACAATCTGCAATGGCACGGGATTTTGAGAACTGAATAAATGCGGCAGCTGTCGTTGTCTTTCCGGTTCCGCCCTTTCCACTTAAAATCAGAAGCATTTTCATGATATCTCACCTCCGATTTTCTTCAAAATATCTCGGAATAGTACGCGGTACTCTTCCTTTTCTTCACATACGATCTTCCCCTTCGCGGAAAGCTCTGCTGCCTCCCGATCATAAGGAATTCTCGCCAGAATCTCAACTTGATTCTCTATACAAAATTTTTCCAATGGTTCATATGAAAGATCCTGTTTATTGATAACAACTCCACATTTTTTCCCCAACAGATTCACCAATTCATAGACCATCTTAAAATTATGAAATCCAAATGAAGTTGGTTCTGCCACTAAAATACAATAATCTGCATCTCCAATACTCTCATTAACACTGCAGGCGCTTCCCGGAGGACAGTCGACAATACTTACTCCCTCTTTTTGAAATCCTTCCTTTTTGGCGGATTTAATAACTGCAATGCCGGAGGTCTCCCCGATATTTAATATTCCCGTAACAACATTGACTTGATGGTGAATACCTATTTCTATGTACCCCAGTTCATATTCTGTATCTGTTACGGCATCTTGCGGACAGACCATCTTACACCCTCCGCAAGAGTGGCATACTTCTGAAAAAAGCATTGGCTTATCCTTCACATACACAAGGGCGTGAAACTGGCAAAAATCCACACACTTTCTACATCCATCACATTGATCTTCCCGAAATTTTGGCAAACATCTGTAAACGATTTTATTTTCTACATTTTGCGGTTTAAGAAACAACCTTCCGTTCGGCTCTTCCACATCACAATCAATATAAGTTGACCGCTTCGCTGATACAGCAAGATTCACAGACACAAATGTCTTTCCCGCTCCACCTTTACCGCTTAGAACTGCAATTTTCATTATTGTATCCCATGAAAGCCCGCATGAAACTTTGTAAGTTCTGATAGCTTTTCTTCCTTTAACAATTCTATATTTTCTCTTGCATCTTCTACTTGAGATTTATATATTTTCATTTCTGCAGCTTTAAATACATTTCCTGCATTTTCTCCACAGCGAACAGTGATGATCGTATCTGCACCGCTGTCTAACACAAACTGTGCCGCCTTTAATCCGGCGCCTCCTTCTGCCTCTGCCGCAGGATTATCTAAAATTTCAACAGTATCTGCCTTTACATCACACACCATAAAATAAGGTGCTCTGGCAAATGATACACAGACATCTTTCTTATTTTCATCCAAAGGTATTGCAATCTTCAAACCTGACTCCTCCTTCTTTTTTCCTTCCTGCCTGTAACATCGATGCATTCTCTGTCCTCTGCAACAGGCTTTTGACTCTTCTTCACACAAATGAAAATCACCGCCTTTGATCACAAGCGTGCTGCCATTAACCAACGCTTCCGCAATCTTCTTTCTTGCTTCTGCGTAAATCAGTTGAACCGTTGTCCTTGCAACATTCATATAGGCACTGCACTCTTCCTGCGAAAAATTTTCCTTATCAATCAGACGGATGGTCTCATACTCATCCACTGTCAAGACCACTTCTTTTCCGGCACCACCTGCCTGTGTCGGAGTAAATTCGTTGTACTTTGGCATGGAACATACCCTGCGGCATTTTCTCGGACGTGGCATGAAATTCTTCTCCTTTTCATACGCATTTTCATTTATGGCATATGTCATTTATATTTCTATGATACACCTTAATTGGAATATGTTAATAACTATTTCAGACTCTGATATAAATAAACCACTCCGGCTAGACACAGCCAGAATGGTTATATACATTACTATATTTCTCTTAATCTTTTAGAAATCATTAAACATATTATAATCAGCGGTATGACAACACAGGCAAAAACTATGGTGGTGCTAGAATATAAATAGTACAAGTCAAAATGAGAATTCCTTATAAGAAAAATCATGGTACAATGTAGGTACCGCACTGAAGGAGGATCTCATTATGGCAAAGCACTATGACAAACAATTTAAGCTGGATGCAGTCCAGTATTATCATGATCACAAGAACTTAGGACTGCAAGGCTGTGCTACAAACTTAGGAATCAGTCAGCAGACATTATCACGCTGGCAGAAAGAACTGCGTGAAACAGGTGATATTGAAAGCCGTGGTTCCGGTAACTATGCTTCTGATGAAGCAAAAGAAATCGCACGATTAAAACGAGAATTACGAGATGCACAGGATGCTCTTGAAGTATTAAAAAAAGCAATCAACATTCTGGGAAAATGACGGAAGCCATTTATCTCGAAGTTACGGAGATGGCAGAAACTGCCCATAAGGCGAAACGCCGAGTTTCTGTCTCCGGAATGTTGAAACATCTTGGCGTTTCTCGTTCTAGTTATCATGCATGGCTAAAACGTGTTCCTTCCAATACAGAAAAAAGACGTGAATCCGTAAAAGCTAAAATTCAGGATATTTACGATGAATCAAAACAGAATTATGGTGCCCCTAAAATCACCAAAGAATTACGTAAATCAGGAGAAATCATCTCTGAACGTACCGTTGGTAAGTATATGAAGCAAATGGGCATCAAAGCTCAATGGGTCAAGCCATGGACCATCACAACCAAAGATTCTGACTTCAGCAGCGAATTAAAAAATATCCTTGATGAACAGTTTAACCCAGAACGACCAAATGCTGTTTGGTGTTCTGATATTACTTATATCTGGACGATAGACGGATTTGTTTATCTGACCAGTATTATGGACTTATATTCCAGAAAAATCATTGCCTGGACACTTTCTAAAACATTAGAAGTATCCTGCGTGATTGAAACAATAAAAAAAGCAAAAGCAAGACGCAATATCGATAAGCCTTTGATTCTACATTCAGATCGTGGCAGCCAATACGTATCAAAAGAATATAAACGTGTAACCACAGCTATGCGGTGTAGTTATTCTAAAAAGGCATATCCATGGGATAATGCATGTATCGAATCATTCCATTCCCTGATTAAAAGAGAATGGTTGAATCGCTTTAAAATCAGAGATTATGATCATGCATATCGTTTGATTTTCGAGTATTTAGAAGCATTCTACAATACAAAACGAATTCATAGTCACTGTGATTATATGTCTCCAAACGATTATGAAGAACTGTATCGTAGGCTTCAACAAGGCGAATTGCAGATGGCAGGTTAAGATGAGGAAAACCTCATTTTAACTTGTACTAAATCTTGACATAGGACCAGTCAATATTTTTATAGTTCTTTTAGCTTTTTATAAAAACATTCCCAAACACAAAATTTTCATGACCTCTTTAATACAATGCTTTAATAATTTAATTATCTTCTAAATTTATTTTAAATTTTTCAGTATAATTTTTATATTTATCCTCAATAGTAAGATCTGTATCTATTCTATTTTTTACTTCATCCAAAAATAGTTGCTCACTCTTGGCTACTCGTATCCACGTACTTAAATTAGCCGCTTTCTGAGATACTCTTTTAATAATATCTATAGTTTGCTCCAAAAATAAGCTAGAAAATTCTTTTATTAACGCTTCTTTATACTCTTTGTCAGAATAAAATTTTTCATAATTGTATACTCTAGAATCCGCAAATATATCAAACTCATTTTTATATTGATAATACATTGCAATACAATAAAACATACAAATATTAGCAATCGCGCTTACTGTTTCATAATCTTTTATTCTATTTTGAAGTTCCGTTCTTTTTTCATCATCTCTTTCTTTATCATATTTTTGCTGGGTATTTACTTTTCTTTCATTATATCGTTTACGAACATATTTTTTGGCTTCTTTATAAAGAAACTGCACAAAGAGAAGTTCATTGATTTCTTCCTTACTCTTAGAAAACAAAATACCTTTATCGTCTTCATTTATGTAGCGAAATACTTCATGATAATACTGGTTTAAAACATACTCATTCTGCGAATAATCTGTATCAAATAATGAGTTTTTCTTATCTTTTGCAATAGATGGCCTGACTTTAAATCCGGCAAAAGCAAGCTGAGCTAATTCCGTGTTAGTCGTTTTTTGATGTTTATACAACTTTACATTTTGGGGTATACTGGTACCTCTTCTTATTTCAACATAAATGTGCGGACTTTCTCCATTAATAAGCCAATCATTAAGCTTTAATTGTTCAGCACGGTTTGAAGCCATATCTCTGGTAGTAATAGGATTCTGTGTATTATTATAAATAGCTATATCAGACCTAAATTTAGGATTTTTTACTTTTAATATTCTAGTAAGAACATATACTTTTTTTAATTGTTCAATTGCGTTTGTATCATTTTCTAATTTTGCTTTTTTCAAAAATTGTCCCAATGCACTTGTTGTTTGTGCACCATTAATAATCGAAAAATTTTTCAACACAAATCTTTCAACTTCGTCCCCGTTTTTATTCTCAGTATCATAATCTTCAGCAACAACTGTAATTCCATTATTAAAAAACCAAAACTTCCCCGGTTCATTTCTAATTGTATATTCCATACCATCATATGTCTTAGATTTAACAAGTGTTTCTCTAAGATTCTGTCCAAATAAAATATTCCTTCCAAGAGTGGTATTTAAATATTTATTAGCCAATTTAGCTAAGTCATACCCACAAATATTACATAAAATTGCATCTTCATCTGGGATTTCTAATTGATCATATATAATAAAATTATTAAAGCTATCTGCTTCAAAAGCCTCTTCTGGTACTTTTGGTAATTCACCTTTTACACATTCCTTTAATACAGCTAATTCTCTTCCTGTTATTATTTTTTCATCTTTTTCTAATTCTGTATAAATAATTTCACCACAATGAACAACAATATATGTACAATTATTTCTATATGACGTATCAAAATTGGTTTGTCCCAAAACATTAACCAAATTTTCTTCAACACTTGAAGGTTTCTTCAAATAATCTTTTATTGTTCGTTTCATTGTTGCTAGATTTTTTTTAATTTCAACCTCTGGAAGCGCACTACTTTTAACTTGTATAAAATCATATGAATAATCATCTGAATCTTCATGTTCAACAACTATATCAATCCCGCTATCTGGAGGTGCCACAACATACTTTGCAAGTTCAGTTGCTTCTTCTTCTAGAAAATTTTTCTTTTTCTCCTCTCCATATAAAATATCTAACACTACAATCGGGAATGCATCTGCTTCAATATTTTGTCGTACTATAGGCTTTCCATTTGGAAGTGTTTTATATTTTTGATACGCTTTCTCTGTCATCTTTTTCAATATATTATCCATTTGACTTTCTCCTTGGGCATTATTAAGATTATATAAGAAATAACTTTTGTCCTACTATTACTATTTTTTATTTCTATTGAATAAAATTATATCATATTTCTCTTTCTTTCGCCATAACCAAAGCACTTGGGTTTAACTCAATCTCATTAGACAGACTTTCATGTTTTATTACCTACAGTTCTCAAAAAGTGTCAATGAAAAATGGCACAAATAATGCTTCCATTACCTGCGCCATTCTCTAACACTTGAAATATTTACTCCCTTTTCTTTCAACTTTTACTCCAAATTTACTCCATTTCAAAAATCTGTTACGATATTTTGCGGTATTCTACGATACCTTTTCTTTGAAGAAAAATGTCTGTAACCCTTGATTTCAAGCCAACCTTTCAATATTTCCAAGCACTTTATTCTGTTGTGAGAATTTCTTCTCAATTATTTCTGCACAATATTTATAATCTTCTTCGGAACATAAATCTCTTTTACGATCGTACCTGTCAGTTTGTCTGCTACTGCTTCTTTTCCGGCTGCGATAGCGTCTTCTTTACTGATGTCTGCTGCAACGGAGATGACTGCTCTTGTTTTTCCGTTGATCTGTACCGGAACTTCGATCTCGTCATCCTTCATTTCATTTTCATCATATGTTGGCCATCCTGCCTCGAATACGCTGCCTTCGTGTCCTAACTGCTCCCACACTTCTTCTGCGATATGTGGTGCAAATGGGGACAGAAGAACTGCCATAGTAGAAAGTGTCTCTACATCGATTCCGCCGGCTTTCTTCGCAATCTCTATCAATTTGTTATTGTGCTCCATGAAGCCGGAGATTGCTGTATTTAAGCTGAAGCTTTCCAGACGAGTTGTAATGTCTTTCACAAGCTTATGGCGTTCTTTTATCATTTCTTTTGATGCTTCTACGTTTACATCCTTGCTGTCCATAACAAGATTCCAGAATCTCTTTAAGAATCTGTTTACACCGTCGATTCCGCGGTCATCCCATTCTGCATCTAACTCCGGTGGACCTACAAACAGTTCATACATTCTCAAGGAGTCACATCCATAATCTCTTACAAGATCATCCGGAGATACAACATTTCCTTTGGATTTACTCATCTTAATTCCATTTTTACCTGTAATCATACCTTGATTAAACAGTTTCTGGAACGGTTCGTCAAAATCAATTGCTCCGATATCGCACAGGAATTTTGTATAGAAACGTGCATACAAAAGGTGCAGCACTGCATGCTCTACACCGCCGATGTACATATCTACCGGAAGCATTTCGTCTGCTTTTTCTTTGGATACCAGTTCTTCATTGTTGTGATTATCTACATAACGAAGGAAATACCAAGATGATCCTGCCCACTGAGGCATTGTATTTGTCTCACGTTTTGCAGGTTTTCCACATACCGGACAAGTACAATTTACCCAGTCGTCAATTGCTGCAAGCGGAGATTCTCCGGTTCCTGTCGGCTCATAGGATTCTACATCCGGAAGTTCCAATGGGAGCTGATCTTCCGGCACCGGTACGTTTCCGCAATGCGGACAGTGGATGATCGGAATTGGCTCTCCCCAGTAACGCTGACGGGAGAATACCCAGTCGCGCAGCTTGTAATTTACAGTTGCACGTCCGATTCCACGCTCTTCAATGATATGCGGAGCTTCTTTTTTGAGAACAGCAGATTCCATTCCATTCCACTCACCGGAATTGATCATTGTTCCTGCTGCCTCTGTGTAAGCTTCTGTCATGTTTTCAATTTCTTTTCCGTCTTTTGCAATAACCTGAACGATCGGAATACCAAATTTCGTTGCAAACTCAAAGTCACGATCGTCATGAGCCGGTACACACATGATCGCTCCTGTTCCATAATCTGCAAGTACATAATCTGATAACCAGATTGGAGTCTTTTCGCCATTTAACGGATTAATTGCATAGCTTCCTGTAAACACACCTGTCTTATCTTTGTCCTGAAGACGGTCTACATTGGATTTCATAGAAGCATCATAAATATATTTTTCTACTGCTTCTCTTGTCTCATCTGTAGCAAGGCTTGCTGCCAGTTCATGCTCTGGTGCAAGTACCATAAAGGTTGCTCCATATAAAGTATCCGGTCTTGTTGTGTAAACAGTGATTTTTTCATCTCTTCCTTCTACAGGGAAATCAACTTCTGCACCATAAGATTTACCGATCCATTCAGACTGCATCTTTTTAACCTTCTCCGGCCAGTCAAGTTTATCTAAATCGCTTAACAGGCGTTCTGCATACGCTGTGATCTTCAACATCCACTGACGAAGATTTTTCTTCGTTACTTCTGCTCCGCAGCGCTCACATTAATCTGACGCTTGATATTTTTAATATTTTCAGCTGTAGAAATAGAAGGATGAACCCCCATCTTGATTGCGTAGTTTTCTGCCGGAAGACCAAATGCATCCCATCCCATTGGATGAATGATGTAATACCCCTGCTGTAATTTATATCTGCTCCATACATCAGAGATTACATAACCTCTCCAGTGTCCTACATGCAGACCATTTCCTGACGGATATGGGAACATATCCAGACAGTAATATTTTTCTCGCTTGCTTCCATCTGCATTTTCTTTCACGTTGACTGGATTTTTTTCCCAGTTCTCACGCCATTTCTTCTCGATTGCCTTATGATTATAAGGGATCTTTGACATAATAACTTCCTCACTTTCTGATTTTTCATGTGGTTCTTTGAATCTAAAAAAGAAAGCCTTTCCATCTCATAAGAGACGAAAAGGCTTATTTTCCGTGGTACCACTCTTCTTCATTTGCTAATACAAATGCACTCATTCTTTCTATAACGGGAATTCCCGCCGACATCTACTTCTTCTTTCAACATCGGAACTCGGAGGTGAGTTCAAAGCTTCCACCTTCTGCCTTGCACCAACCGGCAGCTCTCTGAATGGTTTTTCACTCCTACTGATCCTCTTCACTGTTTTTGCCATATATGTTAAATATTATAGGAAGAATCTTAAAATAAGTCAAGAGGTTAAATGATAGTATTTTCTTATTTCTGACACTTGTGAAGTGAAAAGTTTATTTCCACTTTGAATAGGGCAAAGTAGATTTTAGTCTTTCACTCATTTCCACTTCCACAGATGTAGCATTTAGTCTTACACTATCCTTTGTGACAGTCGCAGAAAGGCTGGTGTCATATGAAAACTACAAATGCTTTTTCACATTTAACTTTAGAAGAACGGAGAATCATTCTTACTGGTATTACTAACAATTCCACCAAGACTGCCATCACCCAAACTATCGGCAAAGACAAATCCACGGTTGGAAAAGAAATCAAACTACATCGTGTGCTTACACACAAATGCAAAATGCCTTTGGAATGTAATAACTACCGTAAATGTGCCTTTGGTCGTAACTGCACACTCGATTGCCCGGAATACAGCCCTTTCCGTTGCTCCAGGCGTGATCGCTCTCCTGGTGCTTGTAATGGTTGCTCCCATTGGTCTCGTTGCAGATTTGATAAATTCCAATACTGCCCTGAAGACGCACAAATGGATTATCGCACAACTCTCATTGATTCCAGACAAGGTGTAAATCTTACTGTTCAGGAAGCAAAATCTATGGCTTCTGTTATCTCTCCTCTTCTTAAGCAAGGACATTCTCCCTATCAGATACTTGCCAACCATCCTGAGTTAAATATTTCCGAGAAAACTCTCTATAATTACATTGAATCCGGTGTTTTCCGCGAACTTGCCGGGATTACTTCGTTGGATCTCAGACGACAAGTCAGCAGAAAGCTTCCAAAAAAGAAAGCTCAGGTTTACAAAAAAAGAAAAGATAACAAGTATCTAAAAGGCAGAACATATCGGGATTACAAAACATACATTTCTGATAATCCCGATGTTTTCGTTGTTCAGATGGATACCGTTTACAACAATGAATCGAATGGTCCTTTTTTACAAACCTTTAAGTTTGTAAAAGCCGGTCTCCTTTTTGCCATTTACCACGAAGAGAAAACGGCCATCGCCATGAAAAACGGAGTTGACTTGTTGGAATCCATTCTTGGGCAGATGCTATTCCGCAAATATGTCCATATCCTGCTTACCGACCGTGGGAGTGAATTCTCGGCAGCCGAAGCGATGGAGTGCAGTCCTGACGGCACCAGACGTACACGAGTATACTATTGCGATCCCATGCAATCCGGACAAAAGGGAACTTTGGAAAACAAACATGTTGAACTTCGTTATATCCTTCCAAAAGGAGCTGACCTAAGAGCTTTAGGATTAAACGGACAGGAGGACTTGAATCTTGCTATCAGTCATGTGAATTCTGCTCCTGTTGAATTACTAGGCGGTAAAAGTCCACTAGAACTTACTGATTTTATGTACCATGATCTTTACAAAAAGTTATACGATTTCGGTATTCAACAGATTGATAAAGATCATGTGATTTTAAAACCATACCTGTTAAAAAAATAAACATATAAAATAAAACAAAAAAACAACAGGCGACTGTCTATGCAACTGAATAGCGCCCCATTCGCAAGTGGAATTTAGTCCTACACCTTTTAAAACCACGACTAAACTCCGCTTTTTTGTGATGCAAAAAAACAGGTCTTTGGCAGTCATCCTATTGTTTTATATTCCTTATTGTAACATTGAATTCCACTTTATAAAACAGAAAAAGTAGCAATTATCCCTTTTTGTAAGAGTAATTGCCACTTTCATTCTTCTCTTTTTCAAAGTGGAAATAAACTTTTCACTTCACTTATTTCTGACACTTTCAAAGTAATTCAACATTTGTTCTAATTTTTGTATAAAAAGTCATATTTCTGGTTGTTTGAATAAGATCTTTCGTGTATAATAGATATAAGTTAATCGTACTGAAGGTGTTCAGTATAATATGATACATAAAGGAGATGTTTGCCATGGTAAATTTATTAACAGGACCTAAGGGAAGCGGAAAGACACAAAAAATGATTGAGCTGGCTAACGAGCAGGCAAAAAAATGCGACGGAAACGTAGTGTTTATTAAGAAGACACATCGCGATACTGCTAGTGTTTCCTTTGATATTCGTACTATTTGTATGGATGATTTTGCAGCAATTACAACAACAGACGCATATGTCGGATTTTTATACGGTATGCACAGTTCCAACAATGATATTCAATGTGTATTTATTGACGGAATTTTAAAACACGCTGATATTTCAATCGAGAACATGCCTGAATTTATTGAAAGACTGAAACAGATGTCCAAAGAATGTGATATGGACTTCTACGTAAGCATCAGTGCTAAGAGAGAAGAATTATCCGCAGTCAACCTTGAAGGTTGTGCGTTTTTAAACTAACACATAAATAAAGAAAATTACAGGCAGCCTTTTTGGGGCTGCCTGTTCTACGGTAAGAGAATATGAGTGGAATCAAAGATGCAAAACGAAGACAACAGCGAAGACGCCGAAAGAAAAAGATACAACGTTTGACAGTTCTATTCGGTTCTCTTTTTCTTATTCTCCTTCTTGTTTTTACCATTCGCGGCATCACACAGAAAAGCAACGAGAAAGAGAAAAAAGAAGAGAAGAAAACAACTGTAAAAAAAGAAAAGATTGACACCTCCCATGTAGAGGTAAAAAACCTTGTGATCAACACAAAAGATAATAAAAAAGGCAAAAATAAAACTCGCACAATCACCATCAGTTCTATGGGTGACTGTACACTCGGAACAGACGAGAATTTCAATCAATCGCGTAGCTTGAACGCCTTTTATAATTCACAGGGCGCTGATTATTTTTTCAAAAATGTGCGATCTATTTTGGAAAAAGACGATTTATCTATTGTGAATTTTGAAGGAACACTCACCACCTCCACTACAAGAGCCGAGAAAAAATTTGCATTCAAGGCAGATCCTGAATATGTAAACATCTTGACAAGTGGCTCGGTGGAGGCTGCAAATATAGCGAACAACCACAGCTCTGACTATGGAGAGGTCAGTCGCACAGACACTTTAGAAATACTGGAGGATGCAGGTATTGCCGCTTTTGGCTACGAACAGGTACAGCTTTTGGATGTCAACGGTGTCAAGGTAGGGCTTACCGGTATCTATGAATTAGCGGAACATTTAGGAAAAAAGCAACAGGTAAAAGAAAATATCGCTGCTCTCAAAAAAGCCGGAGCGGAATTAATCATTGTGAATTTCCACTGGGGCATAGAACGGGAATATGTTCCTAATGAAACACAGAAAAAACTAGCGCACCTCGCAATCGACGAAGGCGCTGATCTGGTAATCGGTCACCACCCTCATGTCCTTCAAGGTATTGAAAAATATAAAGGAAAATACATTGCCTACAGTCTTGGCAATTTCTGTTTCGGAGGGAACAGTAATCCACAAGATAAAGGCACGATCATCTTTCAACAAACATTTACCATTGAAAACGGAAAACTAAAAGAGGATGATAACATCAACATCATTCCTTGTTCTGTCTCTTCAAAGAGTAATATAAATGATTACTGCCCGACACCTTTAGAAGGGGATGAAAAGCAAAGAGTGCTGGATAAAATCGAAGAATACAGCGGACAAATATAACTCAACAAATTAGGGGACGAAGGTTTGTACCTTCGTCCCCTAATTGATCTAATAAAACATTTCATACAACATAACCATTGTCGGCATTGTGATAATACAGAAAATCACGGACATAACATTGAGCACGCTGGCGTACTTTACATCTTTGTTATAAAGCTGTGCAAGCTGAGTAATCATTGCCGCTGCCGGCGCCACAGTTGCAAGAAGCACAATCATTAATATATATTCCACATCTTTATGGAGCCCCATCTGACCAAGAATTCCAAAGCCAAGAACTCCCAGAATCGGATAGAAAATCAGTCGGAAGAAGCAGATAAGATATGGTCTCTTTTGTTTAAATACCCACTTAAGATCTACATTTCCAATAGCCATGCCGATCACCAGCATGCTGGCTGGTGTAATCATATTTCCAAATCCACTGACACACGTTGCGATTACATTTGGAAGCTGAATTCGGAATAGAAATAGAACAAGCCCGATGAGCATTGCAATGATATTCGGATTCAGCAAAATTTTTTTGTAATCTGTCTGCGCAGTCTCGCTAATTAGGCTGATGCAATGTGTCCACATTAAAACTGTCTGGACAATAATAAACGCAGTTGTATAAAACACCCAATCACTTCCAAGCACTGCTCCTACAAGCGGAATGATAAGATAACCTGCATTAGTATAAATTATAGATGCTTTCTCAATGCTGTTAAAATGAAACAGACGGTCAAATAACCATGTTCCTGCCAACATTATAATATGGACAAAGATTGCTGCTATTACAGCAAGCAGCAATCCTTTTACTTTATCATCCGTCATCTCAATTTGAAAAGAATCTACAATAATGCACGGCGAACAGATATACACTACTAAATTGGAAATCACTTTCCCGTCCGCCTCTTGAAAAAGTCCGATCTTCACGACCAGAAATCCCACTGCCATTATAAAAAACATTGCAAGAATCTGTTCCGCCAATAACAAACTAAGTTCCATTATTCTGTAACCTCTTTTGCCTCATCCTCTAACGGGAGTACCTCTGTCGCATCTGCTTCTTTAACTTCTTCGTCTCCCTTTTTCTGTGTAATTCCACCAATCGTCAAAGACATAACCGTATTGGCTTTTTCATCTTCTTTGTATTCCATTGTAATTTCCTGTCCCACTTCACATCTTACTACATCAATAAAGTCTACAACAGACAGGTCAAAAATATCATCGGAGCCTTCTACCATAAGATAGTAATGAGAAGTGCCTTCCAGCACCGCCTGCGCGATCTTCGTAACCTTTCCGGTTATTGATTTCACTTCTCTCGTATCCTCTTCTTCTTTTTTCACTCCGTTACTCTTAAGAAGCTCCAGATAATTTTCTTCACACTGGCTCACACTGTCACCGATTGCTACAATCTGGTATTTCTGCACGTTTACCATTGCATATTTTTTTACAAGACCGGCATCATCTTTCAACGCAATAAAGTACGTCGGCTCATCAGAAATATTAAGAAGCAGCGGAAATGTTGCCTTATATTTCAAGTTCTGCACCTGACCTTCTGCGGAAGACATTGCAGACGCCTCTGTAGCGCCCTCTACTTTATAGTATTTTGTCTCCATTGTTCGCTGGTTGGACAATACAAATCCTACGTTAGATTGGTCACCATTTACGGAAGTAACACCCGTGTACATCCATACATCATCATCCAGTGCAAGATAATTATAGCCATCTGTTGTCTCCAGACAGTCCTTCTGACTTAATACACTATTTAAGAATCCATGTTTCAAAGTTCCATAATAGTCAAAAAGCTGTACAAGCAGGTCAGCGGAATAAGCACGGTCTACCCACTGCGGAACATCATCAATTTTATAAGTCTTAGTTTCTCCGGTAATTGCATTACAGAGAACCACTTTTCCTACTGTTTCACCGCCAAACAGACCGATGTTATATTTTTTTACAGGAGCGATCCAGTAAGGCACTCCCTGCTCGTCAATCTCAAAACTCAACTCTCCATAGATATAGGTTGGATGTGCGAATCTCAAATGTCTGTAAATATTGCGGTTAAAATAATCACTGGTAGTATATTTCATACCTTCTTCCAGCTTCACAAGTTCCGTGGACTGTGTTGCCATATTAATCCGGATATATGCCGGAATACCTGCTCTGTGATTCGTCAGCCATTTAATCGGACTTGCATATCGAAGCGGAGACACACGCACCGGATTATCTTTATAGTTGATCTGGCTGTAAATCTCATCCGCCTCAAACTGAGATACCATATCTACCATACTTCCCATCTTACGATCGCCTAATATAGCTGCTGTATCTCTATCTAAGATTGGAATTTTATCAAAGGACAATTCTTCTACATCGTCGGCAAATTCTCCTTCTTGTACTTCCATTAGCTTCTGGTATTTCTTTGCATTTACAATCGGAGAAGACAACAGTGTTCCCACAAGATAAATAACACCAAGCGCAAGAAGTACTGTCAAAATACTCCGAAACCCTTTATCCGTTTTATAAGCGCCTTTACCCGGTTTCTTACGTATTGTGTAATAGACAAGACCGATCACTGCCAATGCCATAATGAAAAACCACGTCTCCGAAGAATGAATATTAAATGCCGGAAGTGCAACATAATAATAGATTCCTGCTACCACTATGACCATTAGCATAATTGCCAGTTTACTTTTCTTCTTCATAAACTATCTCCTTTATTTCTTATTTACCAGAATTTACGTCTCCATACCTTAGTTGTAAATAACATCAAAAATGGGAATATTTCTAAACGTCCAGCCAGCATATCAAAGCAAAAAACAAGCTTTGACAATGGCGAAAATGCGGAAAAGTTTCCCGTTGCTCCCACATCTTCAATTCCCGGTCCGATATTATTTAGTGTTGCAATTACAGAACTGAATGTCGTTGCAAAATCAAAGTTATCCGCTGAAACAATTAATACAGAAAGTCCTGCACCCCCCGCATATGCCATAAAGTAAACAAATACGCTTCTAATGACATCATTTCCCATCTTCTTTCCGTTTACACAAATAAGATTCACAGATTTAGGATGTGCCATCTGTTTCACTTCCCGCTTAATACTCTTCGTAGCGATCATGAATCGAGAAACTTTAATTCCGCCGCCTGTGGACGATGCACATGCCCCTATGATCATAAGCGCGATCAAAATACATTTTGATAACATTGGCCACAGGTTAAAGTCTGCAGTTGCATATCCGGTAGTTGTAATAATAGTTCCCACTTGGAAGACCGCGTAGCGAAATGCTTTTGATATGCTTCCGTAATGTGGAAAAATATTGATCGTAATAATGCAATAAGGCCAAAATACACTCGAAGTTCTTCATTCTTCCACACCGATTTATATTCCTTGAGAAGAAGTAGAAAATACAAGCTAAAGTTTACACCAAACAAAATCATAAATACCGTAATTACTCCATCTACATAGGCGCTGTTAAAATGACCTACACTATCGGAATAATTGGAAAATCCGCCGGTTCCTGCTGATCCAAAAGCATGGATCAAACTGTCAAACAAACTCAATCCACCGAACATTAGAAGCACCACTTCGATTGCTGTCAATGCAAAATACATACCATATAAAATTCTTGCAGTAGACATCATCTTAGGAACAAGCTTGTCCTTCTCCGGTCCCGGAACTTCTGCACGCATTAAATACATACTGTTCTTCTTATCAAGGGAAGTCAATACCATAACAAATACCAACACTCCCATACCACCGATCCAATGTGTAAAACTCCTCCAGAAGTGCATGCACTGTGGAAGGATTTCAACATCCGGCATGATAGACGAACCAGTTGTTGTAAATCCGGACACTGTTTCAAAGAATGCATCCAAATAACTTGGTATATAGCCGGAGAGGAAAAATGGAAGCGCCCCAAAAAGAGACCATAAGATCCATGCAAGCGCTACAACTACCATTCCCTCTTTCGCATATATGGTAGAATTTTCCGGCTTTTTTCTTCCTCCGATCAAATAAATCACTGTCAGGAGAATAATGGGCGGCAAGAAATACAGGGTGCTTTTTTCTTGATAAATCACTCCGACAAGTGCCGGAAGAATCAGCAGAAGCGCTTCGACTCCCAACATTTTTGCCAAAATATGAACAATCATTTTTCTATTCATAACGTTATCTCCTATGCAAGTATATCAATGAAATTTTCAATTGGACGTCCTTTAGTCACAACGATTACGCTATCTCCGACTTCAATGTGACTGTCTCCGTTTGGAATAATCACTTTACGATTTCTTCCAATACATGCAATCAACGTATTTGGTTTTGTAGGAAGATCTTTTAATGGAATATTTGTATACTCACATTCTTTCTTAATAATGAACTCCTGCGCCTCTACCTGACCATTGACCAATCGGTACATGGATTCCACATTTGCGCTGTTATGAGAATTTTTTCTTGCTCGTACATATCTTAAGATAGCGTCTGCTGTAGCACTTTTCGCTGACACGATACTGTCAATACCAAGACCTTCCACCATCTGCGCTCTTGTATCTTCATTTACTTTTGCAATGATTTTCTTAACTCCCTGCGTCTTGGCAAATAACGCCATAATAATATTTTCTTCATCCATTCCGGTAAGCGCTACCACTGCATCCGCCTCACCGATTCCTTCTTCCAATAAAAGATCATGATCCGTAGCATCTGCATTGATCACCGTTGCCTTCGGAAGCAATTCACACAACGTCTCACAACGCCGGCTATCTCTTTCAATAATCTTCACTTGCATACCTACTTGAAGAAGCTGTGATGTTAAATAAAAGCACAAATGCCCTCCCCCACAGATCAACACATTCTTAATGCGTACACTTCTCTTCATAAGAGACTTAAAAAAGTTCTTCAAATTCTGATGTGATGCCGCAATGTGCATTTTATCACCGGCTTGAAGCACAAAGTCTCCATCTGGAATATACACTTCATCTTTTCTTTTAACAGCACATACCAGCACCTGAATCTGGAATTTCCGATAAAGCTCTCCCAATGAAAGACCTACAAGCGGGCTTTCCTCTTGAACTGCATATTCTACCAGTTCCACCTTCCCTTTCATAAATGTCTCTACTTTATTTGTCTCCGGGAACAAAAGAATCCTTGCAATTTCATTGGACGCTGTTAATTCAGGATTAACCGCCATACTCAAATGCAGATCCTCTTTCAACAAGTCCATCTGTTTGTAATAAATTGGATTTCTAACTCTGGCAATCGTATGTTTTGCTCCTAACCGCTTTGCCAAAAGACAACTGAGCATATTTAATTCATCTGTAGATGCACAGGCGATTACCAGATCTGCATGTGGAACATCTGCCTGTCTCTGCACTTCCGCATCTGCTCCATTTCCTGTAATACAGAAAATATCTAATTCATTTAAAGCTGCTTTTAATTTTCCTTCATTCTGATCAATCAGTACAATGTCATAATTTTCTTCGGATAATTGAGTAGTCAATTTATGACCTACTTTTCCATCACCGATAATCACAATCTTCATCTCTTATACTTCCTCATTCTCCTATGGTTTGTCTTATAGTCTACGGAAAAATTTTTGATAAAAAGTCCGTATATAGCACCCACGATTATAGCACCTTTATAATAAGAAAAAAAGCCCCCGCAAGGACTTTTTTTCTTATGGTAATTTATTATCACTGTTTATTCTTCTGCTCTTTTTGCAATCTCAGCTTCCTGTACATCAGACGGCGCCTGCTCATAGCGTGCAAACTCATAAGAATAAGAACCTCTTCCTCCTGTCATAGAACGAAGTGTTGTGCAATATCCGAACATTCCGGTCATAGGAACATCTGCCAAAATTTCCTGACTTCCTCCTGCCAATGGATTCATTCCAAGTACACGACCGCGGCGTTTGTTAAGGTCTCCCATAACATCTCCGGTATAATCGTCAGGAACTGTAACTTTCACAGAAGCGATAGGCTCCAAGAGTACAGGTGATGCTTCCATAACACCCTTCTTAAATGCTTGGATCGTAGCAGTCTTAAATGCCATCTCAGAAGAATCTACCGGATGATAAGATCCATCATATAAAACAGCTTTCACGCCTACAACCGGATAACCAGCTAAAGGACCTTTGAGAACGGATTCCTGTAATCCTTTTTCTACTGCTGGGAAGTAGTTCTTCGGAACTGCTCCGCCTACAACTTCTTCTTCAAATACATATGGTGTCTCCATATCTCCGGATGGCTCAAATCTCATTTTAACATGTCCGTACTGTCCATGTCCTCCAGACTGTTTCTTATATTTTGTATCTACGTCTGAATTCTTGCGAATCGTCTCTCTAAATGCCACCTTCGGGGTCTCCAATGTAATCTCACATTTATATCTGGAAGCCAGCTTGCTTGCAGTAACTTCTAAATGCTGGTCACCCATACCATAGAGAAGTGTCTGATGGTTCTCGCTGTCATTTACCATTTTAAGGGTAACATCTTCTGCCATCATTTTCTGCAATGCTTGAGAAACTTTATCCTCATCGCCTTTGTTTTTCACTACATATTTCATATATGTATATGGTTTGGAATATTCTGTCTTACCAAATAATAATGGGGTTGCTTTTGCAGAAAGGGTATCTCCTGTTTTTGCATCTGATTTTGCAATAGCTCCGATATCTCCTGCAAATAATTCACTAACCTCTACCGGTTTGTTTCCAACCATTGTATAAATTTTACCTAATTTTGCTTCTGAATCTGTATCTGCATTATAAAGGACGTCTTCTCCTTTTAACACACCTGAACATACCTTAAAGAAAGAATACTTACCAATGAACGGATCTACCATTGTCTTAAATACATATGCAGATTTTGCTTTTGCGAAATCATAGTCTGCTGCATAGATCTCATTTGTCTTACGATTGATACCTGCACACTCTCTGTAATCAGGACTTGGGAAGAATCTTACGATGTCAGACAGAAGATTTGCCACACCCTGTGCCTGAAGGTTGGAACCCATAGCAACCGGAACAATGAGACCGGACATTACTTCTGTTCTCATTGCTGAACGGATCTCTTCAACTGAGAACTCGTCACCGTCAAAATAACGTTCCATAAATTCTTCACTTGTCTCTGCAACAGCCTCTAATAATTTCTCACGGTACATTTCAAGGTTCGGTTTACAATAATCCGGAATTTCACACTCTTCTCTCTGACCGATTCCTGTATAACGTCTTCCTGCATTTTTAATAATGTTAACATATCCAACCAATTTTTCATTTTCACGAATCGGCTGGAAATGAGGAGCGATCACTTTACCGTATCTGTCTGTCAGATCCTGTACCACCTGACGGAAACTTGCATCATCCACATCCATCTCTGTTACATAGACCATACGAGGCAGGTTGTATTTATCACATAATTCCCATGCTTTTTCCGTTCCTACTTCTACACCTGCTTTACCGGACACAACGATAACTGCTGCGTCTGCTGCGCTTACTGCTTCCTCAACTTCACCGACAAAATCAAAATATCCCGGTGTATCTAAGATATTGATCTTCGCTTTCTCCCACTCGATCGGTACTAATGTTGTGCTGATTGAAAACTGTCTCTTCTGTTCCTCTTTATCAAAATCACTGATCGTATTGTTGTCCGCTACCTTGCCCATACGATTGATTGCTCCTGATACATAGGCCATAGCTTCCACAAGACTTGTCTTTCCGCTTCCGCCATGTCCTAATAGAACAACGTTTCTAATCTCATCCGTTCTGTAAACTTTCATATTATGTTGCCTCCTTACCTTAGTAAAATCTCATGTATACATTGTACTAAATGTTTAGCTTTATTACAACTATTTTGTGCATTATTTATAATTATTTATCATTTACTTGTTTCCTTTGCTTTAATTAGCTAAACTTCTTCACTTTAAAGCATTATAGATTGACAAATAAAATAGGAACAGGGTAAAATAGAGTTCGGGACGGGGTTTTTAAAAACCCCTGTCCCAAATTCTGTTTTAATTCCGTTTAGGAGGATTGATTATGAAAAACAAGATAGGTTTTATCGGTCTCGGACTGATCGGCGGCTCTATTGCAAAAGCTATCCGACAATATTTTCCGGACTATGAAATCGTCGCATTTGACAAAGATAAGGGTACGCTTGCATTAGCCACGCAGGAATCTGTTATTGATGTGGCCGCTACTACCATTGATGATAATTTTTCCGATTGTAAATATCTTTTCTTATGTGCACCTGTTTCCTGTAATACTGCTTACCTAAAACAAGTCGCACGCTATATAAGTAAAGATAGTATTCTCACAGATGTCGGAAGTGTAAAGACAAGTATTCACGAAGAAGTTCTTACGCTCGGACTTGATTCCTGTTTTATCGGCGGTCATCCGATGGCCGGTTCTGAGAAAAGCGGGTACAACAATTCGAAAGCCATGCTTTTGGAAAATGCTTACTATATCTTAACGCCATCAGACACGGTTCCTTCGGAAAAAGTTCAGGAATATACGGAATTTGTCACAGCGCTCAAGGCGCTTCCGGTCACACTCGGATACAAGGAACATGACTTTATTACCGGCACCATCAGTCACCTTCCTCATATTATCGCTGCCAGTCTTGTAAATTTTGTTAAGGATTCTGACACCGAGGAAGAATGGATGAAACATCTTGCTGCCGGTGGTTTTAAGGACATTACAAGAATTGCTTCCTCTTCTCCCACGATGTGGCAGCACATCTGTTCACAGAACCGCGAAAACATCTCACAGATATTGACAGACTATATTCAACTTCTGACAGAAGCGAAAGAACAGATTGCCGCCGGAGACGAACAGGCGGTCTATGGACTGTTTGATTCTTCCAGAAACTATCGGAATTCTATTCCGGAGTCCTCTTCCGGTCCAATCAAAAAGGCCTTTGTTGTATATTGTGACATCATTGACGAAGCCGGAGGAATCGCAGCGATTGCGACCATTCTTGCTTCCAATAATATAAATATTAAAAATATTGGGATCATCCATAACCGAGAATTTGAAGAAGGGGTTCTGCGCATTGAATTTTATGACGAAGATTCTTCCAAGAATGCTTCCTTATTATTGCAGAAATACAGGTACATTGTCTATGAGCGTTAAATCTATTAAGCCGGCTCGTCGCCTTCGCGGCGAAATTACAATTCCGGGCGATAAATCAATCTCACATCGCGCTGTGATGTTTGGTTCTTTGGCTCGCGGTACGACCGAAATTACACATTTTTTAAATGGCGCAGACTGTCTGGCAACGATTGACTGTTTCCGACAGATGGGAATCTCCATTGAACAAAAAAGGGACCTCGTACTCGTTCACGGGAAGGGACTTCGGGGATTGACCGCCCCGTCAGCACATCTATATACCGGAAATAGCGGAACGACTACACGACTTCTTTCTGGAATTTTATCCGGTCAGTCCTTTACTTCTGTCATGTCAGGAGATGAATCACTAAATACGAGACCTATGAACCGAATCATTGCCCCTCTCTCTCAGATGGGAGCCAATATCACAAGCATACATGAAAATGGATGCGCCCCTCTTCGGATTTCTCCTGAAACTTTACATGGGATTTCCTATCAGTCTCCGGTAGCTTCCGCTCAGGTAAAATCAGCAATCCTCCTTGCAGGATTGTATGCAGAGGGCGAGACTTCGGTGACAGAACCTGCGCTTTCCAGAAATCATACCGAATTAATGCTGTCGGAATTTGGTGCATCTATCCGATCTTCCATTCAGGAAAATGGAACGGCAACTGCTGTTATTCAGCCTTGTGACGAATTATACGCACAATCAATCTGTGTGCCGGGTGACATTTCTTCCGCAGCTTATTTTATAGCCGCCGCACTTTTAGTACCGAATGCTGAATTGCTCATCAAAAATGTAGGGATCAATCCTACAAGAGCCGGTTTCTTAGAAGTATGCCAAGCTATGGGCGCTGATATTACACTTTTAAATGAATCTGACGAAAGCGGTGAGCCAAAGGCAGATCTTCTTGTAAAAAGCAGTGTTCTAAAAGGTACAACAATACAAGGAAATCTGATTCCCACACTGATCGATGAAATTCCAATGATTGCCGTTATGGCTGCTTTCGCAAAAGGGATCACAGTGATTAAAGATGCTGCTGAATTAAAAGTGAAAGAGACAAACCGAATTGATACGGTCACTGCTAACCTACAAGCTATGGGCGCTAAGATCACTCCGACGGAAGACGGCATGATCATTGAAGGCGGCGCCGGCTTAAAGGGCGCTAAGATCCAAAGTTTTCTGGATCACCGCATTGCTATGGCATTTTCTATTGCAGGTCTTGCGGCACAAGGCGAGACAACCATTCAAGATAGTCAGTGTGTAGATGTATCTTATCCTTCTTTTTTCTCGACTTTGAGAGAGATTGTTGAATAAAGATATTCCATATTAAAAACAAGTTCCTTTAAAACAGCACAATCAAAAATGCTGTCAGCCAAGCTTTCAATAAACTTGACCGACAGCATTTTTTTAATCTGTCTCGTCCTCCGCCACAATCTCTCCACAAGCAATTTTCTCACCGGAAGCTCCCGATGGCTGCGTATGAAAATCGTCCGGTCTATCATGAATTACCACTGTTTTTCCAATTACATCCTCCGGGAAAAAACGAGATGTATATACCGACATCCACGCCTCTCCTGCATCAGACAACAGCGGCGGAAGATCCCCCGCATGCTTAGGATGAGACTTATGATCCGGATTATAGTGCCCTCCTACATTGGCAAAAGAATCCGATTGCTTTCCGGTACAACTTCCTCCTTCATGAATATGAAAGCCGTAAAATCCTTGTTCCTGCCCGGTCTCTGATTCTGTAAGTCCAGACACCTCTGCCACGACGACAGTTCCTCCATATACGCCATAAAACTCTATCCTTCCTTTTATTTCCGGATGTCTGTTATCTCCTGATATTTTCGCACTTGCTTCCGGCATTGCTGTAATTTTTTCCACGTTACACCACACTCCTTTTTGCAAGTTTATGAAAGTATCCATTTAAAATAGAACAAAACAGAGTGTAACATGCTATATATATCTTACATTTCACACATTACACCCTGTATTTCTTATCTCTTCTATTCTTCTGTCAATTTACGAATCAGCTTCTTGACATCTTTCTTACATTTCCCACAGCCCTTTCCGGCTTTGGTCATTTGCTTAACTTCCTTATAGGTCGAAGCTCCATTTTCCACCGCATCTACCACATCGCCTTTTGTAACACGATAACACGGACAGATCACCTTATCTCTATTCATATTACAGTACCAGTGACGGTGCGGAATAGACTCTTCCTGCCAGCTCATTATCCAGCATATATAAGCTCTTCGGATCATCGCCAAACAGTGCAAATTTCTTCACCAGACCATCCGCATTAGTCTCTTCTTCACCCTGTTCTTTTACAAACCAATCTAAAAACTGCATGGTGCGGAAATCTTTTACAGAATAAGCCGCATCATAAATGTTATGTATTAAGCTTGTCACATACTGCTCATGCTTCAATCCTTCTTCCAGAACCACTTTCGCGCTTGTAAGCTCCACATCCGGTTTCGCGATTGCTTCTAACGTAACCTTCTCTCCGTTGTTCTGTAAGTACTGTACAAACAGCATTGCATGGTCACGCTCTTCCTGCGCTTGGATCTTATACCAATTTGCAAATCCGTCCAATCCTTCATCACTATAATAATTAGAAAAATCCAGATAGAGATATGCAGAATAAAACTCTTTATTCACCTGCTGATTTAATAATTCTACAACTTTCTTATCTAACATAATCTTAATCTCCTTCGTTCATTTTTCATTAAAATTATAGCTCGGTTTTTGGCACATTGCAATAAGTAATCTTCTACTGATTTGCCCGATATGCTTCGTCCGCACTGTACACATCAAACCCGCTGCCTTTCAAAATATCCACAACCCGCGCCGGATCATCACTCTTTAACACTGCTGCCGCATCACTTCCATTTGCGAATGCATACATATATTCAATGTTGATCTCTCCTTCTACAATCTGATGCATCGCTTTACTCAATGAGCCTGTCGCATGCGGTACACGCAGCGCTACTACATCGGTAAGCATGGATGTAATATCCGCATCCTTCAGTGCCGCGCGTCCTTTCTGCGGGTCTGACACGATCATACGAAGCATTCCGTAATCAGAAGTATCTGCAAGGCTAAGTGCTACAATATTGACATCATTGTCTGCCAATATGGATAAAACTTCGTCCAAACGACCTTCTCTATTTTCCAAAAATACAGACAACTGCTGAATGGTATTACTAATACTCATAATTCCCCTCCTTATAAATTCCTGTTATCAATGACACGTTTCGCTTTTCCTTCACTTCTCTGAATGGTCTTAGGCTCAACTAATTTTACTCTTACGGACACTCCAAGCGCCTGTTTCAAAACTGCGCTCACTCTATTTTTCAATTCATCCAGTTTTCGGATCTCGTCAGAGAAATATTTCTCATCCACTTCTACCATTACGGTAAGTACATCCAAATTGTTTTCACGATCTACGATCAGCATATAATGAGGAGCCACGCCGCCGCCCATAGAAAGAAGCGCTGTCTCAACCTGTGTCGGGAATACATTGACACCGCGGATGACTTTCATATCATCTGTACGTCCGGTGAATTTCTGAATTCTCGGAAGTGTTCTTCCACACTCGCATGTATCATGCTCAATGCTTGTTAAGTCTTTGGTCCGATATCTCAGAAGCGGCATTCCTTCCTTGACAAGTGTAGTAAATACAAGCTCTCCGGTCTCTCCGTCTGCACAGGCCGTGTGATCTGTCGGATTCAATACTTCAGGATAGAAATAATCCTCGTAGACATGCAGCCCTTTGTGATGAATACAGTCCATAGCCACGCCGGGACCGGTAATCTCGCACAAACCGTAAATGTCAAACGTATTAATATGAAAAATACTCTCGATCTTCTTGCGCATCTCGTCCGTCCAAGGTTCTGCGCCGTTAATACTTACTTTAATTTTCAGTCTGTCTATAACGCCCGCTTCCTGTGCTGCTTCTGCCAGATACATCGCATACGATGGGGTACATGCGAATGCAGTTGCTCCGAAGTCCTCCATACACATTAACTGTCTCTTTGTATTCCCTGACGACATAGGAATCGCCATTGCGCCAAGCGCACGTGCTCCGAAATCAAGTCCCAGACCTCCGGTAAACAATCCATACCCATAACAGATATGAATGCGGTCGGAGGCATCAAGTCCCGCCATCGTCAGCGCTCTCGCCACACACTCTCCCCACACATCTACGTCTTTTTGCGTATAGGATGCCAAGGTCAGCTTCCCGGTCGTTCCTGAAGTTCCCTGTACTCTGACAATCTTCTCCTGTGGAACCGCCAAAAGACCAAACGGATAGTTATCTCTTAAATCCTCTTTTGTTGTAAATGGAAGTTTATCGATATCATCAATCCCTTTAATATCCCCCGGAAGAACTCCGAGTTCATCCATTTTTCTTCGGTAAAAGGCAACATTATCGTATACATTTTTCACTTGTTTTACAAGCCTTTCACTCTGCAGTGCATGCATTTCATCTCTGCTCATGCACTCAATCTTCGGATCTCTGATCTGTTCTTTCCAATCTGTCAACGCTACTCCCGCCATGCTTCTTCACTCTCCTTCTTTTGTCACACGCTATAAGTCATCTTCTTCTACAATCTTCACATTATATTTCTTCAAAATCTGTGTCGCCTTTTCATAATCATCGGTCTGGAATACCATAACCGGTGCACGTCCGTCACGGATCACAAAAGAATAAATATAATTAATATTAAGCTTCCCTTCTGCCAATATGGATAACATCTGGTTTAAATTACCCTTTTTATCCTCCAGTTCAACCCCCATCACTTCGTGAACACTCACCACATATCCTCTCGTTGTGAGATATTCTTTTGCTTCTTCCGGTTTATCTACTACCATGCGAAGGATTCCAAAATCCGGTGCATCAAAATTGGCAACTGCCCGGATATTCACATGCGCCTCTGTCAATCTTGATGTTACTTCCATGAGACTTCCGGGCTTATTTTCTACAAGTACTGATAATTGTCTGATCATACGGCACCTCCTACAATCCATATCCAACATCAAAAGCCTGTTTGTTCACGGCGATTGTTTTTGGCGGCACTGTATTTTCAATCACTTCATACCACTGCTCTTTTGTAAAATCCATATGCTGTGCCGCAACACCGAGCACGACTAAGTTAAACACTCTTGCATTTCCGATTTTCTTCGCTTCTTCTGTGGCATTTACCGTATAAACTTTGTGCTTTTGCTGTAACTGTTCTATGATTCCTTCCGGATACTCTGCTGCTCCGATCACGACCGGCATCGGATCGATCCTCCAGTCATTGACGATCAGCGCTCCGTCTTTCTTTAAGAAATGTGCGTATCTCAAAGCTTCCAGACGTTCAAATGCAATAAGAACGTCCGCCTGCCCTTCCTCTACGATTGGTTCTGCAACTTTCTCTCCATAACGAACGAATGTCACAACGCTTCCGCCTCTCTGAGCCATTCCGTGAACCTCTGACAGCTTCACATCATATCCTGCACGCGTTGCAAGTCCTCCTAAAACTCTGCTGGTAAGAAGTGTCCCCTGACCGCCCACCCCGACGATCATAATATTTTTCGCAGCCATTATCTTCCCTCCTTTACCAGTTCAATTGCATTAAATTTACATAATCTTTCACACAATCCACATCCGGTACACATGGTGTCGTCAATGCGGATGGTTCCATCCTCATTTTTTGTCATAGCCGGACATCCCGGTTTCATACACATCCCGCATTTCTTACATTTATCCGCATGAGCAATGTACAATGGTTTTTTTCCTTTTGTAAGTAATACGCATGGACTCTTCGTAATGATCACGGATACTTCATCCTTTGCCACTTCCTCTTTGACCGTCTTCTCCAATGTATCAATGTCAAAGGCATTGACTTCGATTACATTTTTCACACCCATTGCCCTGCAAAGCGCCGGTATGTCAATGGCATAAGTCGGATCTCCCTGAAGCGTTTTACCGGTTGCCGCGTGATCTTGATGTCCTGTCATTCCGGTTGTGGAGTTATCAAGAATCATCACCGTCCCTGTTGCATGATTGTATACCATATTCATAAGTGAATTTACACCTGTATGTAAAAATGTAGAATCACCGATCACTGCTACCCAGTTCTTGATATATTCTTTTCCTTTTGCCTTTTCCATTCCATGAAGTGTAGAAATACTAGAACCCATACACATCGTTGTGTCTACAACACTCAACGGCGCTACCGCACCAAGTGTATAACATCCGATATCTCCTGCCGCATGCATCTTTAATTTATTTAATACATGGTAGACGCTTCTGTGCGGGCATCCCGGGCAAAGAATCGGAGGTCTTCCCGGAACCTGCGCTGCCGCATCAAGATCAAGCTCTTCTTTCAAAATCGCTTTTCTTAAAAGGTTGGCACTGTATTCCCCTTGTTCTGTAAGAATTTCTTTGCCGATTGCAGAAATTCCCCACGCTCTTACCTGCTCTTCAATCACCGGATCAAGTTCTTCCACGATATACAAGGTATCAACTTTGGATGCAAACTCTTCAATCAATTTCTTCGGAAGCGGATTCACAAGCCCAAGCTTTAGCACAGATGCTTCCGGCAACGCTTCCTTTACATACTGATATGGAATTCCGCTTGTGATCACTCCTATCTTTGTATCACACATTTCGACTTTGTTGATCGGAAGTGTATTTGCCGCTTCTGCAAGCTCTTGATTACGCTTTTCAATTTCCACATGACGAAGTTTTGCATTTCCCGGCATCATGACATTCTTTTTAATATCTTTCACATATTCTTTATCTTCCACATCTGTCCGTTCATCCAGTTCAACAACGCCTTGGGAATGTGCAAGTCTTGTCGTTGTGCGGTATACGAACGGACGGTCATATTTTTCACTTAATTCAAAAGCAAGCTTCATAAATTCTTTTGCTTCTGCGCTGTCAGATGGTTCTAAAACCGGAAGTTTCGCAGCGCGGGCTACCATTCTGGTGTCCTGTTCATTCTGAGAACTGTAAAGTCCCGGATCATCCGCAACTACAATGACTAATCCTCCGTTTACTCCCATATAAGATACACTGTATGTTGGATCTGCCGCTACGTTAAACCCTACGTGCTTCATACACGCCATCGCTCTTGTTCCTGCTAAAGACGCACCTACTGCAACCTCTGTCGCTACTTTCTCATTGGGCGACCACTCACAATAAAGGTCTTCTTTGTACTGCACAAGATATTCGCTGATCTCCGTACTTGGTGTCCCCGGATATGCAGCAGAAACTTTTACTCCCGCCTCATAGGCTCCTCTGGCAATCGCCTCATTTCCAAGCATGATCACTTTCTTTTTATCAGCCATTTTATAATCCATCCTTTCGTAAATCTGTCACTCTCTTTGCTTTTCCTTCAAATCTCTGAAGAGAATGTGGCGCTACCAGTTTAATCCTTGTAGCCAGACCAAGCTGCGCCTTTAGGTCTTTCACAATTCTCTGCTCTAATTCACTTAACTTTCCGTAACTGTCAAGAAGTCTGTGATCTACCAGCTCTACAGAGATCGTCATAACATCCAGACGATTCTTCCGCTCTACAACAATCTCGTAATGCGGTCCGATCTCCGGAATCTGAAGCAACACTTCTTCAATCTGCGTCGGGAATACATTCACGCCGCGAATAACAAGCATATCGTCCGCACGTCCGGACAGATTCTCCATCCGCACTGTAGTTCTTCCGCATTTGCAAGGTTCATAAGATAATCTCGTCAAATCACCGGTTCTATAACGCACCAACGGAAGGGCTTCTTTCCCAAGACAGGTAATGACTAACTCCCCTTTTTCGCCGGCTGGAAGGACTTCCCCGGTTTTTGGATCGATCACTTCCGGTATAAACCAGTCTTCATTGATATGCATACCACACAGTTCTTCACACTCTCCTGCAACTCCCGGACCGCACAATTCACTCATTCCGTAGTTCTGCGTGCACAGGAACTTCTCTCCCCATACTTTGTGCATCTCATCACGCATAGGTTCTGTCATTCCTTCTCCGCCGAACAGACCGATATGTACTTTCAAGTCTTTCTCAGGATCCAGTCCTCTTGCCCTTATCTCCTCTCCTAGGTGCAATGCATATGACGGTGTTGCAACTAATAAAGTGGTTCCTACATCCTGCATAAACATAATCTGTTTCTTTGTATTTCCGGACGACATAGGGATTACGGCTGCTCCAAGCTTCTCCAGTCCTCCGTGCAGTCCCAGCGCCCCTGTAAATGTTCCGTAGCCAAATGCGATCTGTGCTACATCATCCGGTGTTGCACCTCCCATACATGCAATTCTTGCCACATTATTCAGCCAGTTATCAAGGTCCTTCTTCGTATACCCTACAACCGTCGGCTTTCCGGTTGTTCCTGAACTTGCATGAAAACGAACCAGATCCTTTTTCTCTACTGCAAATAATCCGGTTGGATAATTTTCTCTAAAATCTGCTTTATATGTAAATGGCATTTTCTTTAAATCATCGAGGCTCTGAATATCATCCGGCTTCACGTTCGCCTCATCCATTTTCCTACGATATGGTTCTACTCTTTCATAGATATAGCTCACGGTTTCTTTCAATCGTTCCAGCTGAATCTTTTCAATCTCATCTCTTGGCAGTGTCTCTTCCTTCGCCCAAATCATAGTTTCTCCTCCTTCATACTTCCAAGTTATCAGCTTATACTGAAAAAACAGCCGCAAGTATTTTCTTACGACTGTTTTAGTATAGCACATTACTTTCGCAAGTTAAAGCATTAAGTTGCGAAAATTTATTTATTTTTTGAATGCCTTTTACATGTATAAGTGTCCAGATCAATTTTCAAAACCGTCACAGACTCCACAAGCTTCGAATTCATTTCGGACTCGTCAAATATTTTTCCGGTTTGATGTTCCATGATTTTTCCGAGCGCCTCTTTCTTCTTGTACGTTTCTTCCACAATTTTTGCATGCCCGTTTCCGATGAGACTGGCATAATAATAACTGTATTGACAGGCAAGGTCTCCTTCTGCCAACTCATGGTGACAGTCCATCTCAATACCGACTTTTGCATTTTTCCTGATCAAATCAATCTTACGGCCCTCCCCTGCACAGTGAATATAAAGCGTCAGCTCTTTTCCCTTCATATCGTATCCGAAATTCACCGGTACAATATAGACTTCTCCTTCCTCACAGAATCCAAGGCGGCATACTTTACATGCTTCAATAATGTCTCTGATCTCATCGGGTTCGACCACTTCTCTTTCTCGTCTTCTCACGTTTCTTCCCTCCTTATTTACTCCTTGAATATAAATACCGGCATCGGCGGATTGTTCCCCCTGTTAAAATATGTATTTTGAATAACGGTATACTCTCTTGCCGGTAAGCTTCTCAAATATTCCAAGATGGCATCTTTTTCTTCAAATCCGGTATCTCCTCCGCTGTAAATGCAAAGGCTCATCATTCCGCCACGTTTTAATATCTTAAGACCTTTTTTAATTGCCTCTACACTTGTCTCCACTTTCGTAGCTATACGGTGATCTCCTCCCGGCAAATATCCGAAATTAAAGCATATCACATCCGCAGTCTCTGACTTTGCATACATTTCCATATGTTCATGACCGTCAAGAATCAACTGAATTCTTCCATCTTCATACATTTTCCGCCCGATTTCATACCCGTTCAGCATTTTTTCAGTTTCTTCCAACGCCTCTTTTTGAATATCGAACGCAAGAATTCGTCCTTGATCTTTTGCAAGTTCGCAGAGTAACTTCGTATCATTTCCCTTCCCCATTGTCGCATCAATATAGAACCCTTCTCTTTCTGCCTGCGAACGGATAATCTCATGATACCAATGAGTGATCTGTGATTGTTTGCTCATTTTTCTTTTCTCCTTTTGAATCCAGTCTAAGATATATGAAACATTAATGTTGCAATCTGAAAGTATATTACAATCGAACACGTATCAACAATTGTTGTGATCAGCGGTGACGCCATGATCGCCGGGTCCATGTGAAGACGTTTTGCAAGAATCGGAAGGACGCATCCCACCAGCTTTGCAATCACGATCGTTACTACAAGCGAAGTCGCTACCACAACAGCCATGGAAAGATTTTTATATACCCAGAAAATGCGAACTCCATTTGCCAATGCCAGGACAACTCCCACAACGATCGCAACCCGGAATTCTTTCCACAGTATCGTAAAAAAGTCTGAAAAATGAAGCTCATCTACCGCCAGTCCGCGGATGATCAGTGTTGAACTCTGGGAGCCACAATTTCCGCCCGTATCCATAAGCATCGGGATAAAGGATACTAAGAGTGGGATTGCAGTAAATGCATTCTCATATTTCGTTATGATCGCACCTGTAATCGTTGCGGAAAACATTAAGATCAAAAGCCATAAGATTCTGTGGCGCGCATGCTCAAATACCGATGTCTTAAGGTAAGATTCCTCGCTGGAAGCGATTGCCGCCATCTTATGGATATCCTCGGTCGTTTCTTCAGTCAAAACATCAATCGCATCATCAAACGTTACAATGCCGACAATATATCCCTCCTGATCTAAGACAGGAATCGCGATCAAATCATATTTACGGAATAATTTCGCAGCATCCTCCCTGTCATCCGTTGTTCGGATGAAGATATAATTTTCTTCCATCAATTCTTTTACCGGAAGATCTCCGTCATTGGTCAGCAACGCTTCTGCCGTAACAATGCCGCAAAGTTTTCTTTTCTCCACTACATAACAAGTATATACCGTTTCGCTATGGATTCCTATTGTGCGAATTTTATCTAATGTCTGCTGCACTGTCATCTGGGGAGTAACATCGATATACTCTACGGTCATGATACTTCCCGCACTATCTTCCGGATACTTCAGCAGACGGTTAATATCCGCTCTTGTATCCTGACTTACTTGATCCAACAGATGATTGACCACATTTGCAGGCATATCTTCCAAAAGATCCACCGCATCATCCGTATACATTGCGTCTAAAATCGTCCGAATCTCTTGACTTGTAAAAGACTGAAGCAGTATCTGCCTCTGGTCATCATCCATGTAAGAAAAAACTTCTGCTGCCTTATCTTTGTCAATCATCCGAAACACAAATGCAAGATCTTTATCTTCCATATCCAGTAAAAGTTCTGCCAGATCCACCGAATTATATTCTGACAGGACTTTTTTCAGTTCCAAATATTTCTTATCTGTTAATAATTCAAGTAAAATGTTTTTTGTCATAATTACGCCCTCCTGTTTTAAGCCGCAGTATTTTCAACACTTTTCCAAAAAAGGGCATAAAAATACTGCCTGATCCATCGAGTTTCTCACGGACAGGCAGTTTCTGCACATCTATCACCACACCTTTATCACATCTGTGTTCCTTAAGCTCCTGCGATAAAGGCGTTGCAAGAAGGCAGAGTCATAGCATTGCCATATCCGTTCAACAATATGTAATTCCAACTTCGAGCCGAATTACCGTCCATGGTCTTACCTCCTTTTTCATTTATCCTATTTTTCTATTTGCTCGTTCAGTATACCCAAAAATTCCGGGAAAGTCAACCCGGTGTCTTTCTACCCCGGGGCACGGTCTGTTTTTCCCCCGGGCCTCATCGTCTTTTTCCCCCGGGGGACAAAGCTCTTTTTTTATTATAAAAGAACATGAGCACAGCCATTCCGCATATGATTCCGTAACCCACCCAGCTGAGTACATCGGGAATCTGACCGAAGAACAAGAAGCCCAGAGCCGCTGAAAATAAAATCTGCGAATAATCGTAAACCGAGATTTCCCGTGCCGGCGCATAAAAGTATGCCGCTGTAATGGAAAACTGTCCGCCTGCTGCCGCAAGCCCCGCCAAAAGCAAGGTTATCAACTGTGCTGTCGACATCGGATGATAGTCAAAGATCAGCCACGGCAAAGTTGCCAGACAGGAAAAAGCCGAGAAAAAGAATACGATAAATGGGCCTTTTTCTCCTCTCTCTCCAAGCTTTCGCACCATCGTATAAGCGGCTCCGGCTCCGATTCCTCCCAAAAGCCCCAACACAGACGGGAACAGATTCATATTGGCAAATGTCGGTTTGATTACGAATAAACTGCCAAGAAAGGCTCCTGCTACAAACAGCGCCTGCGGAACCGTCACCTTCTCTTTCAAAATCAGGAAACTGAAGATTACCGCAAAGAACGGGGACATCTTATTGAGCATTGACGCATCTGCCAGCACTAAGTGATCAATAGCATAAAAATTGCACAGAATCCCAACTGTCCCGAATACCGCTCTCAAAACCAGATAGATGAGATTTTCCCGCTTACAGCGAAATGGTATGTTATCTTTCAACAAGATTACACATGCAAAAATTGCTGCGACAAAGTTTCGAAAGAAGCTTTTTTGTATAGACGGCAGATCACCTGCCATCCGTACAAATAGATTCATGAGTGCAAAACAAAATGCTGACACAACAATGTACAAGATTCCTTTATATTTTTTATTCATAAAACTGCTTCATCTCTTTTCTTATTTCTTCATCCTCTCTACAGATCAAAGAGAGACAACTGATTGGATTCCGGAAGATCTCCTAAAAGTCCCAAAGTTCCCATGTAATCAATTACTGTTTTACTTGCCTTTGTCCTCTGACGGAAATCATCCCTTGAAAGATACGGTCCGTCTTTTGCCGCTTCCTCCATTCCTTCTGCCGCTTTCTCACCCATTCCGTCAATACTGGAAAACGGCGGCATTAATTTCCCGTCGATGATCTGAAATTTTGTTGCCTTCGCCTTATAGATATCAATCGGCAGAAACTCATAGCCTCTGGCATACATTTCCTGCACGATGTGCATATCTTTCATCGTGTCCTGCTCTTTTTTGCTTAGCGTGGCGGATCTACGATTATAATCATTAATGTAATACTGAAGCTTCTCTTTCCCCTGACACATGATCTCATAAGAAAAAGCATCTGCACGGATACCAAAATAAGCTCCGTAATATGCAAGGGGATAATTAATCTTACAGTAGGCGATCCGGTACGCCATCATAACATACGCCGCCGCATGTGCCTTCGGGAACATGTATTTGATCTTTTCGCAGGACCAGATATACCAGTCCGGCACGTCATGCTCAGCCATGTCCTTCTTAAAGTCCGGCCACTCCTTACATTTCCCTTTTGCAACCGTTCCTTTACGGACACGTTCCATGATCGTAAAGGATTCCTCACTGTCCATCCCCTTATTAATGAGATACGTCATAATATCGTCACGGGTACAGATTGCGGTAGAAATGGTCGCCTTCCCGCTTCGGATCAATTCCTGTGCATTGTTAAGCCATACGTCAGTTCCGTGGGAGAGCCCGGAAATACGGATCAGATCGGACAAGCTCTTTGGTTTCGTATCTACAACCATCTGGATAACAAAGTCGGTTCCAAACTCAGGAATACCAAGGCAGCCCACCGGGCAGCCTCCGATATCCTCCGGCTTGATACCAAGTGCGGACGTATCATGGAACAGGGACATTACCCCCGGATCATCCAGCGGAATATCCGTCGCCACAAACTTATGGTCTGTTTCATTATATTCATTTTCCATCGCCGGAGAACTGATATATTCTTCCAGCGTCTTAATCATCGTCGGATCATCATGTCCCAGAATATCTAATTTTAACAGGTTATGGTCAATGGAGTGGTAGTCAAAATGTGTCGTAACAATATCCGTTGTCATATCATTTGCCGGATGCTGCACCGGTGTAAAAGAATTAATATCCTCGCCCAGCGGAAGTACGATAATACCTCCCGGATGCTGACCGGTACTTCTGCGGATACCGGTACATCCCTGCACGATCCGGTCAATTTCACAGTTTCTCTTTCCCTGACCTCTCTCCTCGTAATAGTTTTTCACATAACCGAATGCCGTCTTGTCCGCTAGCGTTCCTATGGTCCCGGCACGGTAAGTCTGCCCCGCTCCGAAGATAACTTCTGTGTACTTATGCGCATTACTCTGATAATCTCCCGAGAAGTTCAAGTCAATATCCGGTTCTTTATTTCCTTTAAATCCAAGGAACGTCTCAAACGGAATATCGAATCCATCCTTTATAAGGGGCTCTCCGCACACCGGACACGCCTTATCTGGCATATCCCATCCACAGCCTCCGGCATATGAGCGAACCTCTTCCGATTCAAAGTCACTGTAATGACATTTCTTGCAGTAATAATGAGGGCTTAATGGATTTACTTCCGTAATTCCCGCCATCGTTGCAACGAAAGAAGACCCGACAGATCCACGGGAACCAACAAGATAACCGTCCTCATTGGATTTCCACACTAATTTCTGTGCAATAATATACATAACCGCGAATCCGTTGGAAATAATCGAGTTAAGCTCTCTTTCTAGACGCTCCGTAACAACAGGCGGAAGTTCCTCCCCGTACATGGAGTGCGCCTTATTATAACAGATCTCTCTTAGCTGCTTATCGGAATCTGGAATGACAGGAGGACATTTATCCGGTCTTACCGGTGAAATGCGTTCCACCATATCTGCAATTTTATTCGGATTCTCAATAACGATCTCCCGCGCTTTTGCCGAACCAAGATATTCAAATTCCGCCAGCATCTCATCGGTTGTGTGAAGATACAACGGTGCCTGTTCGTCTGCATCTGTAAATCCTTTTCCCGCCATAATGATCCGGCGATATACTTCATCCTCCGGGTCCATAAAATGTACATCACAGGTTGCCACTACCGGTTTATTAAACCTTTCTCCAAGAGAAATGATCCGGCGGTTTATATTTCTGATGTCCTCTTCACTGTTTACATTTCCGATTCGGTTACTCTCGATCATAAAACGGTTATTCCCAAGGGGCTGTACTTCCAGATAATCATAGAAATTCACGATTCTTGCAATCCGTTCCTCAGACTTTTCGTTTAAGATTGCCTGATAGAGTTCCCCCGCCTCGCAGGCGCTTCCTACGATCAAACCTTCCCGGTATTTCGACAATTCACTTTTTGGTATTCTTGGCTGGCGCCCAAAATATTCTAAGTGGGACTTTGACACAAGGCTGTATAAATTCACACGCCCGGTCTGATTCTTGGCAAGAATGATCACATGGTAAGAAGGCAGTTTTTTCACTGCGTCTTTACTCTTTGCCCCAAATTGGTTAAGCTTCGTGAGCGTCTGAATATTTCTCTCATCTAACATTTCCACAAAACGGACAAAAATCTCTGCCGTCGCTTCCGCATCGTCTACTGCCCGATGGTGATTTTCCAGAGAAATGTGAAGCGCATTCGCCACGACATTCAGCTTATATTTCGACAACGTAGGCAGAAGAATCCTTGCCATGGCAACAGTATCCACAGAAGTAAAATCCGGTTGAATATCCTGATACCGGCAGTTTTGTTCAATAAATCCCACATCAAATCCCGCGTTATGTGCCACCAGAACCGCATCCCCCACAAATTCCAGAAATTGCGGCAGAACAGTCTCTATATCCGGCGCATCCAACACCATCTGATCGGTGATGCTTGTAAGTTTTGTAATCTCAAACGGAATCGGCACCTTCGGGTTTACAAATGTACTGAAGCGTTCTGTAATCTTCCCATTTTCTACCTTTACCGCGCCGATTTCAATGATCTTATCTTTGATCGGACTAAACCCGGTCGTCTCCAAGTCAAACACAACAAAGGTTCCGTGCAGCGACTGTCCTTTTTCATTAACTGCCACATCCTGCAGGTCATCGACTAAATATCCTTCCACCCCGTATATCACCTTAAAAGGATCATCAGCGGGGAGTCTCTCAATAAAATGATTAGCATCCGGGAATCCCTGCACAACGCCGTGATCAGTAATCGCAATCGCTTTATGCCCCCAGTCATGCGCCCGTTTAAGAAGCGCTGACACCTCCGATACGCCATCCATATCGCTCATCTTCGTATGGCAGTGAAGCTCTACTCTCTTCTCCGGCGCAGTGTCCTGCCTTGATTCTGTAAAATCAGCGATCTTGCGGATTCCGGTCACAGAACCAATGGTCAGTTCTCCGTCAAATTTATCAATCGTCGTCACACCTTTGATCTTCAAAAATGCTCCGCTTTTTACTTCGCCTAAGATTTCCGGCAGCTGCTCATTTCTCACAAACATTTTAACCATAATGGTGTCTGTAAAGTCTGTGATCGCAAACATGACGATTGTTTTTTCATTTCTGATCTCTCTTGTATCAAAGCTAATAATCTTACCGCGCAGCGTAATCTCACCCATCTCACCGACGACTGTTCGAAGTTCGATCGGATTATCATCGAAATCACGTCCGTACACAAGATTTGGATCGTCCGAGTTGCGTTTGATCGGAGAATAATTGTCTCTTTTCCCTTTTCCATAAGACGAAAAGCTTCTCTTTTCTTTTCCGGGAGAAACTTTCTCTTTTCCTGCTTTGCTCTCTTTCTTATCCTCTTGCTTCTCCGAGACTCCTTTTTCCGCCTGCATTGCTTCTGCGTGATCTAAGATCGCATTGACTTCCTGCTTGAGTTTCATGTCGTTATACTTTAATTTGCTGTCTTTTGCCTCTTCATACAGTACACGAACTTCTATGGGGCGCTGAAAACGCTCCGCAAAAATGTCTTTCAGATAAGAAGATAACGCTTCTTTCTTTCCCTCTGCCACAATCGTATCTGTAAGCCTTAGACATAAGATATTCTCGTCCTCAAATGAATAACTTGCCCCTTGCATCATACTGCGCTCTACGACGCTTCGGTTCCCCAGCTCCAGATAGATGCTGTCCAGATATTCATTCATCAGATTCTCAGGGGTGTATTGTGCTGACAGATCATACTGCTCTACCAGCTGCACTTGTATATGATTTTTCCCGAACAACTGCTCCTTTAGCATTTTTTCAATTTCATAAATGCGCTGTTTTTGAATAAGATGTGTGCTCAGAATATGCACTTTAATAAAGTCGCGCCTTGTATTCGTCGCGACTTTAGCCACCTCAACGCCCTGAAAAAGCAGTTGGATATCTTCATTCACTTTTAAAGTTGGAAATACTTCAAAAAATGATTTATTCATTCCAGTGTAACAACTCCCATCTAAGTGTTTCTAACAATTCGTCTTCTTTTACCTTTTTCACGATCTCGCCTTTCTTAATGAGAAGCCCTTCTCCGATCCCGCCTGCGATTCCGATATCCGCCTCTTTCGCTTCCCCCGGTCCATTCACTACGCAGCCCATGACAGCAACCTTAATGTCCAGCGGAATGTCAGACACCATCTTTTCTACCTGATTGGCAAGCCCGATCAGGTCAATCTTCGTTCTTCCGCAAGTCGGACAGGACACCACTTCTATACCGCCTTTTCTAAGTCCAAGAGTTTTAAGCACAAGCTTCGCTGTTCGAATCTCCTCCACCGGATCACCGGTCAGAGATACACGGATCGTATCGCCGATTCCCTGTCCTAAGATCATTCCCAGTCCTACCGACGATTTAATATTTCCCGCCCACACAGTTCCGGACTCTGTGATACCTACATGAAGCGGATATTTACACTGCTTTGCAATCAGTTCATGGGCTTTGACGCACATCAGCACATCGGAGGATTTGATACTTACCACAAGCTGGTCATATCCCATCTCTTCGATCATATGCACTTTATCCATAGCACTTTCTACCAGCCCTTCCGCTGTAACTTTACCGTACTTTTCTACCAGTTCTTTTTCCAGAGAGCCACTGTTAACACCTACACGGATAGGCACCTCATATTCTTTTGCTTTGTCTACAACCGCCTGCACACGTTCTCTGCTTCCGATGTTGCCCGGATTGATGCGGATCTTATCTGCCCCATTTTCTATTGCGGCAATTGCCAGACGATAATCAAAATGAATATCTGCCACCAACGGAATATGTATCTGCTTTTTTATACTTCGAAGTGCCTGTGCCGCCTCCATGGTCGGTACTGCGCAGCGGATGATCTCACAGCCGGCTTTTTCAAGCGCCAAGATCTGTGCCACTGTAGCTTCCACATCTTCTGTCTTTGTATTTGTCATAGACTGAATCGCAACCTTATTCCCGCCCCCGATTGTTACATTTCCGATCTGAATCTCCTTTGTCTTCTCTCTGAACATACCCTTTCTCCCTTCTTTATACATATGGATTGTTTGTGCCTGCATAATCAAACCCCCTCTACCAGCGATGTGTATAGAGGGGGTACACTTCTATTTTTTTGTAAATATCATCTGCTCACCATATTCTCGCTCAGAAAGCGTCAGCTGTTTTTTATCCACGCTGTAGGAAAAAGTTCCGGTAAGCGTATCCACTACCGCTTCTAAATCTTCTTTTGTATAACGGCCGTCGGACTTTTCTGCCAGCTTCTCAAGCTCCGAATCTTTTGATGAAATCGTAATGATCTTATCATCCTTATCAATGCTGTACTTCACATTCACATCCACACGGTCCTCTTCTGCGAAATCCAGCACCATCATCGTCATAGTACCATTACTCTTGATGTTGAGATCAATTCTTCCGTTCTCATCTATCCATTCGCCTTCCAGCGGATTTGTTGTAAACATCTTCGTAAGAAGATATATTCCTATGATTACGATCAAAGCAGATGAAACGGTAGTTACGATCCTCCATATCCTGCTTCTCTTCTCTTCATCATTTTTTGCAATTATCATGTTTTCTTCCTCTCTACTGTCATTGTTGTCTTCTTATAAATTATAGGTGGTTTCTCCAAATGTGTCAACGGTCTAAACCGGCTCTTCATCTAATTCCACTACGAGATAATACCCTCTCTGCGTCTTCTCTATTTCTTTTATGATTCCTTTTCTCGACTTGATCCTCTGCCTTGTACGATAAATCCCTGACATTGCCACAGATGGCTCTACCAGATATGTATATTGACCGGTCACAGCGCTTCTTTCACTGATCTCCACTTCCTGCCCTTCTTCTACGAGACCTTCCCGTTCCATTTTAAATCTTTCCTGTCTCATTTATAATATTCCTCTCTTCTTCACATTCTATTAATACAAATTGTTCCGTATCGCGACATTCCATTGTTTCAGGCGCAACATTTTGTTGAGCTTCGGCACTAACTATGTTCTTTATCGACACAATTGATAAAATATAACCATCTTAAGAAAAGGAGGATCAAGAGCATGTCATTTGACCAGAAATTAAAAGCACTTCGTCTTGAAAACAAAATGACGCAAGAATATGTAGCCCGTAAACTCAATGTCGCCCGTTCTACAATTGCCGGCTATGAGACGAAAAGCCGTCAGCCTTCACATGAGAAGCTGGCATCTCTGGCAAATCTTTTTCATGTCAGTGTCGATTATCTTCTGGACAATCAGACCGGACAGGAAATCATGGAGTTAACTCCCAGCAGAGAACCTGTATACTCTGATGATGAAAAACAGTTCATTCAACGATACCGTCACCTCTCCCGATCTTCCAAAAAATCGTTAGTCGATTATATCTCATTATTAGAATTAAAGGATAGTCAAAACAAGAATGCCTGAAACGGCATTCTTGTTTTTTTACTCATCTCCTAATTTACTCGCAATAAACCAACCAATTGCAAAAGTCACTACTCCGGTCAGCACCGCTGCAAGAGAAAAACCACTCCAGTCTGTCTTCCAGAGAATTGCAATCGGTGATGCCATAATAAGACCGATGATCGCCCAGTAAGCATGTGTTTCTGCGCGCTGGAAAATAAATTCAATGATCTTGGCGATCAGGAAAATTCCAATTACAACTCCCACTCCGAACGGAGCAAGAATCAACACATTCTGCATCAGCACGGACAGATTAAAATCAGCAAGCGCTGCGACCGTATCATTGATACATTCTAAAATTGTATTGTAATATCCGAGGATCATAAGCATCATAGAACCACTGACACCCGGAACTACCATGGTCGCTGCCGCAATAACGCCGACACCGAATAATTTTATCACATTGACAAGTCCAAAGCTTACATCCGCTGCATTTCCTTCACTTTCTCCCATAAATGCCATCACGACAACAATCCCGAAGAATACGAGGAAGGAAAGAATCATTCCGACAGAAATGCTTTTGCCCTTGACGTGTTTAAAAATAAACGGAAGACTTCCAACGATCAATCCGCAAAACAGTAAATTTGTCTGGATCGGGAACATGGCAAAGCACGCTTCCAAAATTCTCGCAACAACAACAATCGCGATTCCGACACCTGCAAATACCGGAATTAAAAACTTCATACTTTCTTTGAATTCTTTTCTCAGGTGTGTGATGGAATGAATCAATTTATCATAGATTCCCATAGCAACCATCATCGTACCGCCGCTGACGCCGGGGATGATATTCGCAATTCCGATCACAAGTCCCTGTAATAATTTTTTCATATTTTTTACTCCTTTTCGACTACTTCATAATCTGGTCAAGACACGAGAACAGCGTCTCCATTTCTGCTCTTGTTCCGATAGTCACGCGCAGATACTGGTCAATTCGTCTGCTGCCAAAATACCGCACATAGACATCCTTTTCTTTCAATGCTTCGAACAGCGTCTTAGCATCCTGCTCCGGATGTGTAACAAACAAGAAATTTGCACTGGAATCCGGAAATTCAAATCCACGCTTCTTAAATTCTTCCTTTGCCCACTGCCTTGTCTTCACGATCTCTGATACGCACTGTTCAAAATAAGCCCTGTCTCTCACAGCCTCCACACCACACAGAAGCGCTGTCTGATTCATAGTATACGAATTAAAAGAATACTTCACATCATTTAAGTAGCGGATCAAAGACGGATTGCTAATTGCATAACCGATTCGCATTCCGGCCATAGAACGTGCCTTTGAAAATGTCTGCACAACGATCAGATTCTCATATTTATCAATGAGCTCCACTGCAGATCTTCCTGCAAAATCAATATAAGCTTCATCTACAATTACAATCACATCCTGATTATGCTTCAGAATATCCTCCACCGTATCAAGATCTTCATAGAGTCCGGTCGGTGCATTCGGATTCGGAAAGATCACACCGCCGTTTTCTCCGTAATAATCTTCCGGTACAAGATGAAACTCGTTATCTAACGATTTCAACTCATACGGTATCCGGTAGAGCTCTGCCCACACTTTATAAAAAGAGTATGTAATATCCGGGAAATAAATCGGACGCCCGGAATTAAAAAAGGTAAGAAAACACATAGCTAATACATCATCGGAACCCACTCCGACAAACACCTGATCTGCACCCACCTGATAGTGTTCTGCAAGCGCCTTTACAAGCACTTCCGCCGCCGGGTCAGGGTATTTGCGCAGAAGCTCCGCGTCAAAGGTGCGAAGGATTTCTTCCACCTTCGGCGCCGGCGGGTACGGATTCTCATTCGTGTTCAGTTTGACAACCTTTCTCTGTGGCTGTTCTCCCGGTACATAAGGCTCAACTTTTCGGATATTTTTTTCAAATGCTTTCATATGACCACCCTATCTCTATCTGTTCACTTAAAAATATTTCTTTGCAAGCTCCTGAAACTTCGGAAGTGAATTTACTATTGTTTCATACGATACACAATATGCCAGTCTTACATATCCCGGACAGGCAAAGGAACTTCCCGGTACCATAAGAATATGTAATTTCTTCGCCTCTTCACAAAAAGCTTTTTCATTTTCCACCGGGGATTTTACGAACAGATAAAATGCTCCCTGTGGTTTGATACACTCAAATCCACAATTGATCAAACCGTTATATAAAGTCTCTCTGTTTCTATTGTAAAAAGTAAGGTCTGTCTTCTCGTTGATACATTTTGCAACGACCTTCTGCTGCAATGTCGGCGCATTGACAAACCCGAGAATTCTGGTTGCCACATTTGCCGCAGACTTTACATCATCACTGTCTGCCACCTCATCCGGAATCACAAGATAACCGATACGCTCTCCGGGAAGTGATAATGATTTACTGTAAGAATATCCGATGATCGTATTGTTGTAGTATTTCGTCAGATACGGAACTTCCACTCCATCATAGGCAAGCTCTCTATATGGCTCATCGGAAACGAGATAAATATCTGTACCATATTCCTTCTGTTTTGCTTCCATGATCTCCGTCATTTTCTGAATTGTTTCCTCTGAATATACAACTCCTGTCGGATTATTCGGTGTGTTCACAATAACAATCTTGGTCTTTGGAGTAATCTTCTCTTCAAACTCTTCAAGCTTTGGCTGGAAATTCTCAGTATTTGGAGAGATCTCAACAAGAACTCCATCGTAGTTGTTCGTGTAGGAACGATATTCACCAAAATACGGTGCAAATGCGATGACTTCATCTCCCGGATTCAGAAGTGTCTTAAAGATTACATTCAATCCGCCTGCCGCGCCTACTGTCATCACAATATTCTCTCCGGTAAATGCAGTTCCGAAGCGTTCATTTACTGACTCTGCAACGGTTTGTCTCACATCCGCATACCCGCTGTTGCTGTTTGTATAGCCGTGAAGCACCACCGGATCACTCTCGTCAAGAAGCTCTATCATTGCCTGTTTCACCGCCTGCGGTGCAGGAACATTCGGATTGCCGAGGCTGAAATCATATACATTTTCTGCTCCGTATATTTCTGCAAGACGATTTCCTTCTTCAAACATTGCACGGATGGCAGAGCTGTTAGCTACCATTCCTTTCATTTTTTCAGCGATCATGTTATCTCTCCTTTTCTTTTACAACACCTTTTTCAACTAAAAATACCGGTCGATAAGACAATTTGGCTTTTCTTAATCCCTCTGCTCCAGTATCTTCTTCCCTGTTAATATACTGATATTCTCCGCATTCATTGGAGACAAACTGCTGATTGATCATCGGATAAGCTCCCTGAACATCTGCAAAAGCTTTCTCAATGTGCACAACAAACGTATCCTCGCTGACAGGTTCTCCCATTGTAAATGCTATGATTTCTCCGTCCAGTCTCAGAACGCCTCCTGTAAGCTCCAGTTCCTCAAACAGGCGAAGAGAATTCAACGTAACACACATTTCTGCATTTTTCTCTTCATCATCATTGCACCCGTTATCGTTTCTCCACTTAAGAGCCATCTGAAAACAATCTTCCAGATTGTCTTTCATCATTTTCTCATAACTCCAGCGGTTTTCATACATCGCCTTGAATTTATTAATATGATTTCTTTTGCCGTGAAGCTTTTTCCCGGACAGCGTCGCAAGCTTCTCCATCTCATATACATAATCTGCCAGATCACGGTCGTACTCAATTTCATACTCTCCCGGAAACCATTCTTCCAGTTTTTCATAATTTTCCGGTGTCACATTGTACATGGTGAAAGGATAGCCCCGCTCTTCGCAGTACGCTTTCAATACCGGAAGGACTTTTTTAATGTCTTCCTCTTCTCCTGTAGGAAATGCAAAAGACAAATGCTCTTCATCCTCACTTTTAAATACAAGTGTCCGGTCAATAACCGCCCATTTCACCGGATATTTTCTGGACCACAAAAATACATTGACAAAGGTTCTTTCACAGCTTCTGCTTGGATAACGTCTGAAATAATCCGAGATTATTTCTTTGTCTTCCAGCTCTGCTCTTTTAAAATTAAATTCTTCCACGTTTTTACCTTCTATCTTTTTTTATCTTTTTTACACGTTTTTTAGTATAGCATTTCACAAGAAATCTTACAACAAATACAAGAAGCAGCAGAACGACTCCGGCGATTCCTACGATGATAAACGTAAATTTATTAGGATTCTTAAGCAATTCCACTATATTTTTACTGTCTGTATCTGACTTTCTGCCTTCGGTTTTCTCATATTTTTCAGATATCTGAGGCAGTTGTTTCTCATTTTTTTCAAAGGAAGACAAGTAGGATGCAAGCGCATACCACTCTTTCACTTCCGTTCCCTTTTGATCGTACAAAATGTGCTCTTCAAAATCTTTGATCACATTGCCGTCTTTGTCTTTCGGTGTAAGCTTCAGAAGCCCCATAGACGTATCTTCCACGGTTCCGAGCATCTGCGCAGAATACAGACCTGCCACTACCCGGTACAATTTATCATCTTCAATGGCTCCCGAAAGTTCTTCTCCATCGGTGTCTACATCTGCGTTCAGCCGTACATCTGTCACCCGATTTAAGATCAGTCGGTTGGAATTGTACGTCCATCGTATCCCGCTCGGATACAGCTGTGCAGTCGTCATGATCGGTGACACTGACACATCGATCTCGGCTGCCGTCTTCAATTCTTCACCGGTTAAATATACACTGACCAGCGGATAGCCTGCCACTCCATCTGCCCCCACTCCCAGCGAACAGACATTAAACGCATCCGATACGGTGATCTCCCCTTTCTGAAGCGTGTCACGAATGGTACCGGACGGCGCATAGGCTGCCGCCACAGGTTCATAATTTTCTCCTTCTGCTTTTGCAGTCGCATAAATATAGGAATCTGCGATCAGACTTCCGAGAGTATCTTCCTCCACTCGTTTTCCGAAATCATCCATCTGCGTAAAGGAAACCGGATTTTCTGCCAGAACCTGATCAAACGTATATCCAAACTGACTTAAATATTCTTCGTCTACTGATTTTTTATACTGCCCTAACATCTCTGTGATCTCCGGGTCTTCTTTCACATCATCCATCAAAGCATTCAACTGATATTTCTCTGCTTTCCATCTGTCTCCTGACTTTTTCAAACGAAGCTCTCCTAACGCTTCTCCGTAATTCCCGCAAGATACAATATACGTATTTCCTTCTTTGATATAATCCTTCAGCTTAGTATGTGTATGTCCGCTGATGATCACATCGATATCCGGTACCTTTCTTGCCAGCTCTTCATCCTCTGATTTGCTGCTGTCTTCATTGGTACCGCTGTGAGACAGACATATGATCATCTCTGCCCCTTGATCTTTTAATTCTTTGACTATCTTTTTCGAAGTATCTACAATAGGATCAAAATCAATTCCGCTCTCCGGTGCAAAATCCTCCGCCTCTTGTCCCAGCACGCCGTAGATTCCGATCTTCACTCCGTTCCTCTCAAGAATCGTATACGGTTTGGCTCCATATAGTTCCATTGCCTCTCGCAATTTTTGATCCTCTTGATCCTTATTTTTCTCCCAGTCAATGTTTGCACTCAGAAGCATCGGAAGTGTAAGAGAAGCATCTTCTTCCTTATTTTTCACCGCTGAAATAAGCATCTCTGATAATCCGCTGCTCCGGTAATCAAATTCATGATTTCCGAAGGTCACCGCATCATAGCCAAGCCTTCCCATCATCGTAAGTTCTGCGGCTTCAGTACGGTTGATGGTCTGATACAGCGTTCCCATAGAAAAATCACCGCCATCTAACAGCAGAAGTTCCGGATCTTCCTTTCGTTTCTCATCGATTAATGTTTTCATTCTTGCAAAACCGCCCACGGTCTTCGTTTTCTCCCCGTTTTTTTTCACTTTAAAACAGTCCAGATGAGAATGCATATCATGGGTAAACAGTATATCTATCTTTTTCTCTCCGTCTCCTGCAACTACAGAAGTAATACACAACAGACAAAATGCCATCACAATCAACATCGCTGTACGCATTCTTTTTCTATCTAACATTCTTTCTTCCCCTTTTTGTTTTTTCTTATTATACCCACCTTTTCCTTCTTCAAGCCGAAGATAAATATTGAAAAAAGAGGACTTCAAGCCTTGCTTGTATTCCCCTTTTTTTCTATTATTTATTCAATCTTATTCATTCATCTGAGCAAGCTTCGCACTCTGATCTGCCGCAATACATGCATCGATGATCTCCTGGATATCTCCGTTCATGATCTTGTCAAGCTTGTAAAGTGTAAGCCCGATTCGGTGATCTGTCACACGTCCCTGTGGGAAATTATAAGTACGGATCTTCTCAGAACGGTCTCCTGTTCCGATCTGACTCTTTCTCGCCTCTGCCTCTGCATCGTGACGCTTCTGACACTCCAGATCATACAGCTTGGCTCTTAAAAGCGCAAATGCCTTCTCCTTGTTCTGAAGCTGTGACTTCTCTGTCTGACTGTAAATAACAATTCCGGTCGGATAGTGTGTAAGACGCACTGCTGAGTCAGTCGTATTGACACACTGACCACCGTTACCGGACGCACGCATAACATCGATACGAATATCCTTCTCATCGATCTGCACATCCACGTCCTCTGCCTCCGGCATCACGGCTACTGTGATAGTTGATGTATGGATACGTCCGCCGGACTCTGTCTCGGGCACGCGCTGTACACGATGAACACCGGACTCATATTTCATTACAGAATAAGCGCCCTGTCCATTGATCATGAATGTAACATTCTTCATTCCGCCGATGCCGATCTCTTCACATTCCACCAGCTCCACTTTCCAGCGTCTGCTCTCTGCATAGTGAAGGTACATACGATAAATCTCAGCCGCAAACAGAGCCGCCTCGTCTCCGCCTGCTCCTGCACGTATCTCTACCACAACGTTCTTGTCATCATTTGGGTCCTTTGGAAGCAGAAGGATCTTAAGCTCATGCTCCAATTCCTCTACACGCTTCTTCGCATCATTTAATTCTTCTTTGGCAAGTTCACGCATCTCTTCATCGCTTTCGATTTCCAGCATCTCAAGGCTGTCTGCGATCGCCTGCTTACATGTCTTATATTCTCTATATGCCTCAACAATCGGAGTAAGATCATTTTGTTCTTTCATTAATTTACGGAAACGGTTTTGATCATTTGCCACATCCGGCTCCTGAAGTTCACTTAAGATTTCCTCAAAACGAATGAGCAGATCTTCTAATTTATCAAACATATTTTTCTCCTCTCTTTGTCCAATCCTTCCTCAAACTGCAAAACTACAGTTAATTTTTATTGTACCTTGCGCCTGCCACACGGTCAAGACCTGACAGATCCTTTTTCACATGGATTTCACTATAACCGGTCTGTTCCATAAGCCTTGTGACCGGCTCCGCCTGATCGTATCCGATCTCAAAGAGCAGCCAGCCCCCATCTTCCAGATAAGCTTTGGCATCTTCTATGATCCTTCGGTAAAAATAAAGTCCGTCTTCTTTTCCGTCCAGAGCAATATATGGATCGTGAAGCCTTACCTCTTCCTGAAGGCTTTCTATTACCCCGGTCTGAATATATGGCGGATTCGATACGATCACGTCATATTTTTCTTCAATCTTCTCGAACAGATCACTCTGAAGCCACTCCACTCGCGGAAGTGCCAGATGCTTCCTGTTGCGCTCTGCCACCTGCAAGGCTTCGGAAGAAATGTCGGCCCCGGTTCCCCGTACCTGATATCTCTTTAAAATACTTAACAAAATGCATCCGGAACCGGTACACATATCAAGTACCTTCTTCCCGTCTTCCACCTTGTCGAGTGTATGTTCTACGAGAATTTCCGTATCCTGTCTCGGAATCAGCACATGCTCATTGACAAAGAATTCATGCCCCATAAATTCCTGAACTCCGGTGATATGCTGAAGCGGTATCCTTTCAGACCGTTTCTCAATACACTTCAGGTATTCCTCTGCCTGTGCAGCGGAAAGTTCCCGATTCGGATCCCCGTAATAGGATGCTTTCGAGATTCCTGTTATATATTCTAATAAATACCATGCGTCCAGTTGATATTCTTCAATTCCTCTGTCCTTCAACCGTATCTGCCCTTCTCTATACAGTGTCTGTAACGTCAAAATTTTCTGCTTCATACGCCCTCCAGTCAAACACTGCTTCCACCGCCTGAATTGCCACTTCAATCATATCGTCATCCGGTTCCTTTGTCGTCAATTTCTGGATTGCAAGTCCCGGACTGCTGATGAAATTGATCAGGATATTATCACTTCGCCCTGCCAGCTTCAGCACTTCATAAGAAATACCTGCGATCACCGGCAGCAGAAGAATCCGCACAACTACTCTCATCACCGCAGAATCCACGCGAATCAAAAGGAGCAGTACGATACTGATCGCCAGCACAAGAAACAGAAAGCTTGTTCCGCAACGCTTATGCTGTCTGGAGCTCTTCCTTACATTCTCTACTGTGAGCGGAAGTCCATGTTCAATACAGTTAATGCATTTATGCTCTGCTCCGTGATACATAAACGTGCGCTGGATATCTTCCATTCTTGAGATCAATAATACATATAACACAAAAATTCCAATACGCACTAACCCTTCAATGACTGTACGCACCTGATAGGACGGAATCAGTCCTTTCAGGAAAGAGGTCAGAAAATACGGAAGTACCATGAAGATTGCCACTGCCGCAACAACCGAGAACGCCACTGTCGCGCCCATCAGCAATTTTTCCTTTTTTTCCTTCTTCTTCACCGCTTCTTCTGTAAGAACCTCTTCTTCTTCCTCTTCATAAAAACTGGCGGAATAAGTCAAGGTTTTAATTCCGATCACCATAGAATCAATAAAATTAAAGACACCTCTGATAAAAGGAGTCGTTGTCAGCACTTTCCATTTTACAATACTGTGGTATTTTTCTTTTTTTACAGAGATCTCTCCGTCCGGCTTTCTGACAGCTACTGCATATTCCTCGTTATGCTTCATCATAATGCCTTCTAAAACAGCCTGTCCTCCAATATTCGATGACTTCATATATTCTCCTTATATTCGGAAATTTAAAAAAGGTTGAGATCATACAACCTCAACCCCCAGTACATGCAATACTTATTTGTCCATTCCGTATTTTTTATTAAACTTATCAACACGTCCACGAGCCTGAGCTGCTTTCTGCTGTCCTGTATAGAATGGATGACATTTTGAACAAATTTCTACGTGAATGTCTTCGTTTGTAGAACCTGTTACGAATGTGTTGCCACAGTTGCAAGTTACAGTTGCCTGATGATATGCTGGATGGATTCCTTCTTTCATGATTTTCACCTCTTCTTTATTTTAGTTACGCGATTATCGCGATTATGTTTCGTGTTCTAAACAGCTTTGTTATTGTATCACAAAACCTCTCTCTTGTCTAGATTAATTTTGTCTTTTTTACTAATTGCATTAATTCCTCGTTATTGCGGGTTCTTGAGAACATATTCAGAATGTTATCTGCCGCCTCTTCCGGGCGCATTCCATTTAATGCGCGACGCATAGAATCTACCGCCTCCTGCTCTTCTTTCGTCAGAAGCAGATCCTCACGTCTTGTACCGGACTTCGGAATATCGATTGCCGGGAACACTCTCCGTTCAGAAAGCTTACGGTCTAATACAAGCTCCATGTTACCTGTTCCCTTGAATTCTTCATAAATTACATCGTCCATTTTACTTCCTGTATCCACAAGCGCAGTGGCAAGAATGGTCAGACTTCCGCCGCCTCTCATATTTCTGGCAGCACCGAAGAAACGCTTCGGCATATGAAGAGCCGCCGGATCAAGTCCTCCGGAAAGGGTTCTTCCTGACGGCGGAACAGTAATGTTGTACGCTCTTGCCAGTCTTGTAATACTGTCCAGCAAAATCATGACGTCTTTCTTATGCTCTACCAGACGCTTAGCGCGTTCGATCACCATCTCCGACACCCGCTTGTGATGTTCCGGAAGCTCATCGAACGTGGAATAGATAACTTCCACGTTATCTCCTTCGATAGACTCCTTAATATCGGTAACTTCCTCCGGACGCTCATCGATCAGAAGGATCAAAAGATGAATCTCCGGATTATTTTTCCGCACGGACTGTGCCACCTGCTTTAAGAGTGTTGTCTTACCGGCCTTCGGTGGAGAAACGATCATACCACGCTGACCTTTTCCGATCGGGGACAACAAATCCACAATACGCATGGCAGTACTTGTCCTTCCACATTCCAGTCGAAGTCTCTCATCCGGGAAAATCGGTGTGAGATCTTCAAAATTCTTTCTCTTCATCGCTACAAGCGGATCAATATCATTAATCTTTGTCAGATACAGAAGCGCGCTGAATTTTTCCTGCTGTGTTTTAATTCTTGTATTTCCTTCCAGAATATCTCCTGTTTTCAGATTGAACCGGCGGATCTGGGACGGTGAAACATAGATATCATTTTCTCCCGGCAGATAATTGGCGCTTCTTATAAAGCCATAGCCATCCGGCATAACTTCCAAAATCCCGCATACAGCAACTCCGCTGTCAAGCTTATCTATGTCGTGAAGCTCCTTCAGCTCTTTATCTCCCGTATTGGCAGACATCTCTTTTACCGTCTCTTGGCTGCTCTTCTTCTCTTTTTTCTTCTCGTTCTCATCTTCCTTAAGCATAAGTTCGATCACCTCTGCTTTTTTCATCGTTGAAATTCCTTTTAATCCCCGCGTTTTCGCAAGTTCTTTCAACGTAGCAAGAGGAAGAGACTCATATTTTTCTCTCATCATCTTTTATACAATCCTTTCCTGCTTTTCAAAAATTATTTTAAGGGAATTTCAGCCTGAACAGACCGAATTGAAGCATACTATAAAATATTAATATACAGTATACTATATTTTCGTTAAAATTAAAAGTATTTTTTATTATTGCTTTGCCCCCCTTTCCGGTGTTATCATTATAGGCAGAGCAAAAAAGCGGAGATATGACAAAGAATATGACAATGCGTTGGGACGAAAAGAGATACTATTCTCTTGACTATTATTTAAAACAGACTTATGGCGAGAAATTATATAAGATCGCTCTTGACGGCGGCATGACCTGTCCGAACAGAGACGGCACTCTTGGTGCGCGTGGCTGCATTTTCTGCAGTGCCGGAGGGTCCGGTGATTTTGCCGGTGATCGGCGCACTTCCATTACCGAACAGATTGAAGCCGGCAAAGCTCAAAGCATCCGAAAGCACAATGGTTCCTCCTATATCGCCTACTTTCAGGCATACACGAACACCTATGCCCCGGTTTCTTATTTGAGATCTGTCTTTACCGAAGCGATCAATCACCCGGATATTCGCATCCTGTCCATCGCCACAAGACCGGACTGTCTAAACGATGACGTTCTTGCACTTCTTGCTGAATTAAATAAGAAGAAACCGGTCTGGGTTGAACTCGGGCTCCAGACAATTCATGAAGAAACTGCACAGTTTATCCGGCGCGGCTATAAGCTTCCTGTATTCGAGGATGCTCTTCGGAAGCTTCGAAAGATTGGCATAACCGTGATCGTTCACACGATCCTGTGTCTTCCGGGAGAATCAAGAGAAATGATGTTGGATACGATCCGCTATTTAAATACACAAGATATTCAAGGCATAAAGCTTCAGCTGTTACACATACTGAAGCATACCGATCTTGCAGATTACTATGAAAAGCACCCCTTCCATCTCCCCTCGCGAGAGGAATATTATGAGTTGCTGGGAATGTGCATCTGCAACCTGCGACCTGACATCGTCATTCACCGACTGACCGGAGACGGACCCAGGAAGCTGCTCGTTGCACCTCTCTGGACCGGGAACAAACGTCAGGTCTTAAATGGTATGCAGCGTTACTTTAAAGAACAAAACATCTGGCAGGGAAAGGAGTTTATACATGGCAGAAACATTTAAATTATACAAGTTAATTATTTTATATATGTTGGATCAGGTGGATTTTCCATTGACTAATTCCCAGATCTCCGAATTTATCTTAGATGAGGGATATACAACATATTTCAAATTACAGCAGGCTTTATCCGAACTTCTGTCTTCGGGTTTCATCCACGAAGAAGCAACCCACAGCAGAACATTTTATCATCTGACAGAAGAAGGCTCTGCCACGATACAATATTTTAAAAATGACATTTCACCGGCTATTCAGACAGATATTCATTCTTTCTTGAAGAAGAAAAAGTATGAATTAAAAAATGAAGTTTCTGTAAAGGCAGATTTCTACCAGAGCACTTCCGGTGAATACAATGTGCGCTGTCAGGTGATCGAGCGGGGCGCGCCTCTCATCGATCTGACGATCGCAGTCCCTTCGCAGGGAGAGGCTGAAACAATTGCCAACAACTGGGCGAAAAAAAATCAGGAAGTTTATGCTGCCATTATGGCGAGCTTGTTATAGAGGGTGAACTTATGAAGATTCAAAAATTAGGAGAATTGTATATGAGTTTCTTTAAGATCGGAGGACTCACATTCGGAGGCGGACTTGCTATGCTTCCCATGCTGCAGCGTGAAATCGTTACAACGCGGAATTGGTGTACCGAAGAAGAGATTCTTGACATGTATGCCATCGGACAGTGTACGCCCGGAATCATTGCGGTAAATACCGCTACTTATGTAGGATATAAACAGGCTGGTTTCTGGGGAGGTCTTTTCGCTACTTTAGGCGTTATCTCTCCCTCTATCATCATTATCTGCCTCGTAGCAACCGTGCTTAAAAATGTGCTCCACTATCCGGCAGTCATTCATGCCCTTTCTGGCATCCGAATAGCTGTTTGCGCCCTTATGCTTAACACTGTTGTTACAATGGCAAAAAAAGGGATTGTCGACAAGCTTGGCGGTTTCTTATTCGCAGGTGGATTTATCCTTGCCTGCTTCTCTCCGATTCCGACAGCTGTAATCATTGTTTTATCCGGAATCATCGGTGTTATTGCCAAAAGAACAGGAGGAAGTAAAAACTCATGATCTATTTACAGCTTGCATTTGAATTTTTTAAAATAGGACTATTCTCCATTGGCGGCGGTATGGCTACTTTACCGTTTCTTATGGATCTTACGACAAAATACAACTGGTATACTGCCAGTGAACTCGCCAACGTAGTTGCCATCAGTGAAAGCACGCCCGGACCGGTCGGCGTGAATATGGCGACTTATGCCGGTTACAACGCCGCAGGCATTCCGGGCGCTCTGATCGCTACACTGTCTCTGACAGCACCGGCATTGATCATCATTATTATCATCGCACGATTTTTGGATAATTTCAGTGAAAATCCTACTGTGAAAGCTGTTTTTTACGGAATCCGTCCGACCGTCGCGGCTCTCATCGGCTATGCGGTATGGGAGCTTTTAAAAATTACGCTCGTCACAGTCACAAATGGTGTGACAGAGATCAATTACTGGAATCTTGCCTTATGCATCATTTTCTTCGGGCTTATGCAGATCAAAAAACTGGGAAAACTTCACCCGCTGTTCTGGATTGTTGCAGGAGCCGCAGCCGGTATTATCTTCCAGCTTTAAACGGATAAGAGGAATTCACTCATCACGTAATTGCTAAGATCAATTCCTCTCTCTGTAAGGCGCAGATATCCATCTGCGTCTTCCATCAATCCCATTTCTTTCATTCTTTGGATCACTTCATCGTAAACGCTTTCTATTGTACACCCAAAAGCCTTCTCAAATGCAGCACAGGAAACTCCTTCCATCTTTCTAAGTCCCAGAAACATTAATTCTTCCATCTGTCCCTGTCGATCGATTTCTTCCCTTTCTTCTCCCTGTATCCATCTTTGATTATCCATAAGGGAAGAGGCGCCTCTTCCAATTCCTAAATACTCTGCCCTCTCCCAATATCCTAGATTATGCCGGCAGGCGTAACCCTTCTTCGCATAATTGGAGATCTCGTACCGCTCGTATCCATATTGCGCCAGAATCTCTTTCGTCATCTGATACATCCTTCGCTCGTCTTCTTCTCCCGGAAGCTCCTCCTGATGTTCCCCCTGTCCATAGCGCTCGTAAAAAGGGGTTCCTTCTTCAATGATCAGACTGTATGCTGAGATATGCTCCGGCTTTATCTCCGCAACAGTTCGCAATGTATATTCATAGCTTTCCACTGTCTGACCGGGAATTGCTGACATGAGATCGATGTTTATATTATGAAATCCCTCTTCTCTTGCCAGCTTATAAGTGTCCAGAAATTCTTCAAATGTATGAATCCGTCCAAGCTTTTTCAATTCTTCATCCAACGCCGACTGAAGTCCGATACTGAGCCGGTTGATCCCCACCTTTCGATACGTCCGAAGTTTCTCTTTATCTACTGTTCCGGGATTCATCTCAATCGTAATTTCCGCCTCGTCAAACAACTTAAATGTTTCTTTTATACTTTTAAAAATATCTTTTATCTGCGAAGGCGTCAAAATGGAAGGCGTCCCCCCACCAATAAAAATACTCACAACAACATAAGCCTCTGCCAGATTCCGATAAGACCGGATATCTCTGCAAAGGCTCTCCACATAATCCTGCCGCTCCTGAAATTCGGAAGGAGCGGACAGGAAATCACAATATTTACATTTACTGATACAAAATGGTATATGAAGATACAATTCTAACGGTTTCATTTATTTATCATCCAACTTCAACACACTCATAAATGCTTTCTGCGGGATTTCTACATTTCCCACCTGGCGCATACGCTTCTTACCTTCTTTTTGCTTCTCTAACAGCTTTCTCTTACGACTGATATCTCCGCCGTAACATTTTGCCAATACGTCTTTACGCATTGCTTTTACCGTTTCTCTGGCAATGATCTTACTTCCGATCGCTGCCTGAATCGGGATCTCAAAGAGCTGTCTTGGTATCTCTTCTTTCAACTTCTCGCACATCTTACGCCCACGCTCATAGGCAGTATCGGCATGTACGATAAAGGATAATGCATCCACTTCTTCTTTGTTAATAAGAATATCCAGTTTTACAAGTTCTGACTGAACATAACCATCCATTTCATAGTCAAAAGACGCATAACCACGAGAACGGGATTTTAACGCATCAAAGAAATCATAAATGATCTCATTAAGCGGAAGGTGATAGCGAAGCACTGCTCGAGTCTCTTCTATATATTCCATTCCTTCATAGACACCTCTTCGCTCCTGGCAAAGATCCATGATCGCTCCGATAAATTCGGAAGTCACCATGATTTCCGCTTTTACCATTGGCTCTTCCATATACTCAATCTCAGAAAGATCCGGAAGGTTCGATGGATTGGTAAGTTCAATCACCTCGCCATTTGTCTTGTGCACTTTGTAGATAACACCCGGCGCTGTTGTTACCAGATCAAGATTATATTCTCGTTCCAGACGTTCTTGGATAATTTCCAGATGAAGCAGACCTAAAAATCCACAGCGGAAACCAAAGCCAAGTGCTATGGATGTCTCCGGTTCAAATTGAAGAGATGCATCATTTAACTGAAGTTTTTCCAACGCATCCCGAAGATCCGGATATTTTGCGCCATCAGCCGGATACATTCCGCAGTAAACCATAGGATTCACTTTTTTGTAACCCGGAAGCGGCTCTGCGCACGGACTCGCCGCATTAGTAATCGTATCACCTACGCGGGTATCTTTTACATTTTTTAAGCTGGCAGTAATATATCCAACCATTCCTGCCGAGAGTTCTTCACACGGAATAAACTGTCCGGCTCCAAAGTAGCCCACTTCCACAACTTCTGCTCTTGCCCCTGTCGCCATCATCAGGATCGGCGTGCCCTTCTTTACCGTTCCTTCTTTAATTCGGCAAAATACAATCACGCCTTTGTACGAATCATAGAGGGAATCAAAGATCAGCGCTTTCAGCGGCGCTGCCGCATCTCCTGTCGGCGCCGGAATCTTCTCCACGATCTGCTCTAACACATCCTCCACATTCAGTCCCGTCTTCGCTGAGATCTGCGGGGCATCCATTGCCTCAATACCGATCACATCTTCAATCTCATTCATCACACGTTCCGGTTCCGCACTTGGAAGATCCACCTTATTGATCACCGGCATCACATCCAAGTCATGATCCAGCGCAAGATATACATTCGCAAGTGTCTGCGCTTCCACGCCCTGCGCAGCATCTACTACAAGAATGGCGCCGTCACAGGCCGCCAGACTTCGGGATACTTCATAGTTAAAATCCACGTGTCCCGGCGTATCAATCAAATTGAAAATATATTCTTCGCCGTCTTTTGCCTTGTATACAGTACGCACGGTCTGAGCTTTGATCGTAATCCCGCGTTCTCTTTCCAGTTCCATATTATCCAACACTTGAGACTGCATCTCCCGGCTTGTCAAAAGTCCGGTCATCTCAATGATCCGGTCCGCCAATGTTGATTTTCCATGGTCTATATGTGCAATAATGCAAAAATTTCTGATTTTATTCTGATCTATTCCTGCCACAATCGTCGCTCCTTATCTAATAACATACATAATTATTGTACCACAGGGGTGCTGTATTTTACAATGAAAACTTCTACCCCCATCACGTCTCCAAGTCTTCCTGTCTTCACCAGTTCTTCAATCTCTGCGGACTCTTCCATGATCGCGCGAAGTTCACTGCTCTTAAAATTCCGGCACTGGCTCATATATTTTCCCGCCACGAAAGGATGCAGCCCCGCGGACTTGGCAATCTGCGCTTTATCATTTCCCTGCTTTACCAGTTCTTTCACATGAAGCAGCAGCTTAAATTGACGGCTCAACAGATATAGAATACGCATCGGAGGCTCTTTTAACGCCAGAAGATCATAATAATACTCTAACGCTTTCTTTTGCTGTTTTAAAGCTACCGCCTCGACCATGTCAAAGATCTTATTTGTAATCTGGGTCGTACAGATTTCATCAATATCTTGAACAGTTATCTCTTCTTGTCCCATTGTATAGGAAAAAAGTTTTTCCATCTCTTTTTCCAGATTTTCCATGTCTGTTCCCGTCTTAGACACCAGATATCTGGCTGTGGTTTCTTTAATCTTCATTCCTTCTTTTTTTACATTTCCGGCAATCCAGTAGAGAATCGTTTTCTCATCCTGCCTTGACAGCTCCACGATCCTGCCTTTTTCCTTCACCGCCTTATACATTTTACCGCGCTTATCTACCTCTGACTCCACAAAAAGAAAGTATGCAGTTTCCGGAAGATTTTTCAGATAATCGGCAAGCTCCGGCGCCGCGTTTTTAAAAAAGCCGGAGTTCTCAATCACGATCAGTCTTCGCTCCGCAAAAAAAGGCATCGTTTCTGCCAGATCAATGACCTCTGCCGTACTGATTCCTTTTCCTTCATAATAAGTGTAATTCACGGTATCGTCTTCCGAGATCATCGCCTTTGTAAGCTTCTGTTTATACTGTTTTTTCAGATACGCCTCTTCCCCATAGAGAAGATAAATCTGCTTAAATACACCTGTTTTAATATCTTCATTCAGACTCTTCATATTTTTATCCCCGTCTCGATCTTCTTCCAAAAAGTATAGCGAATTTCCTCCTGTAATTCAACTATTTAAAACCAGAAATCGTAAACTCTCTCTCGGATACAACGATCGTCACCGCTCCTTCTTCCTGCGTAGAATATACAATAGCCCCCGCATCCTTCAATCGCTCCAATGTCTCCTTGTGAGGATGCCCGTAAGAATTATTTTTCCCGGCTGATATAAAAGCATATTGGGGAGCGGCTGTTTTCAAAAACTCTTCCGTTGTAGAATTTCCGGATCCGTGGTGAGCGGTCTTTAACACATCCCACACACATTCAGAATACTCTCCCTGCAAGTGGTCGACGAGACGCTTCTCTCCCTCGCCTTCCACATCTCCGGTAAATAACATGTCAAAATCACCATATCGAAGAGCAAGCACTAACGAAGCACTGTTCCCGGTCTCTTCCATCTCTCCTTTTCCCGGCTGTATGCAGGTAAGAGACAGCTTCCCTTCCGTCAGACATTGTCCTTTTTCCATTGTAAAAACAGGAATTCCTTCTTTTTCTGCCATCTCTGCCAGCTCCTTCAGTGCATCATCCCATACGGTCTGCGTCGGAAGAACAAGCCTCTTAATTGTTACCCCTGTTTTTTGCCTTTGCACCAGCTCCCTGATTCCGCTAATATGATCCTGGTCTCCATGGGAGGCAAAGACATAATCAAGACTCCCGATTCCCTGAGACAAAAGATAGGGTTCTATCCGGTACTCTCCTACCTTCTTCACATCACTGCTCCCACCATCCATGAAATAGGTCTTCCCTTCCGGACCTCGTATCACAAGTCCGTCTCCCTGTCCCACGTCCAGCATTGTAATTGTGATTTTATCTTTTACTTGTGCTGTAAATAATAAAATTGTCATCCCTGTACCCACGAGCAAAACCGAAAGAACGACCCTCTTCTTTCTGCTTCGTTTCTCCCCTTTGTTTTCCTCCTTCTTTCTCAGCAATAAAACCGCTGCGAATAGAAAAACATAATAGAAGAGGATCTTCCATATATCCTGTTGCCCTGTGACCACCCTTGCAAAAGGAAGACGAAGCGCCGCTTCACAGCTATGCTCATACACCCGGAAAATTATTCGACAACACAAAAAGATTGCTTCTCCTGCATGTTCCCAAAACAGACTGATCATCGTCCCTATAAGCCCCGCTGCCATCAGTACCGACAACAACGGAATTACAATCAGATTCAGGAAAACTCCATAAATCGGAACTTCATAAAACGAATACATCAAAATCGGGAGAAGGAAAAGATTCACACTGACACTCGCCCAAAGGCTTTGTGCTGGTAAATTTTTGAATATCGGAAGAATGAAAATAATTGCTATCAAAGCTCCAAATGAGAGCCAGAAGCCACTATCATACAGAGAAAGCGGGCGCCACATACAGACGGTCACCGCAGCTGCCGCAAGCGCTGTCGGACTGTCATAATGTCTGCCTGAAAGATCTGCTCCTATGCGAAACAAAAACATCACCATTGCCCGAAATGCCGAAACCGTCATCCCGATCATCAAAATATAAGCAGACAGAAATAATACGCCCGCAAGCCCTCCCACGGTATACGAGCCCGTGATTCTTCGCAGGAGATGATAGACTCCCACACCAAGGAACGACAGATGAAGCCCCGAGATCGCCAACACGTGGGCAATCCCGTTTACCTGATACAGTTCCCTGATCTCCCGGTCCATCCCCTGTTTTTCTCCCAGGAGAATTGCCGCCAGCGCCCCGCCGTCTTCCTCTCCTGCCGCGTCAATAAGAATCCGTTTCCACTTCTGTCTCAGCTCATACAGTCCCTGTTTCAAGGGATTGCTCTCTCTATCTGTCACGCGCAGAGCTTCTGCCCACAGGAAGGCTCCTATCTTCTGTTTTTCATAATAAAATTTCTGATCAAAATTCCCCGGATTCCGCGCTTCCTCAAAAAGAGAAAGCTCTCCTTTGACGTTTACTTTATTTCCTATTTGAACCGATTGTTTTGCATCATCATATACAAGGATTCTGGCTGTTTTTTTTGATAAAATAAGATATAGAATTTGATAAGATTCTCTGACTTCAATTTGATATACCTGACCGGTAATCTGAACTTCTTTTCCTGCCTGTTTTTTTATTTCCGGAGGCATAGGCTCTCGAAAGAACCGACTGCCTCCTGCCGTCATTCCTATGGAAAAAATCAGAAATACCATCAGGCACACACTGCATAATGGTCTGTTTCTCAATCTTTTTTCTCCACATAATCATAGTCTGCCGCAAAAGGCTGACTTAAATCTACACTGCTTTGATACGTAACCTTCGTCTCTCCGTTGACCAGAATCTGAACCTGACCTGTCGCACAATTCTCTACGATTGAATTCACCAATGCATAAATGGTCACATACGGGTCAACTTTATAATCTGTATTCAAAAACTCTTCATTAAAATTCACATAGCAGATTCCGTCTTTCACTGACACGCTGCGCACTTCTGTATTCGGAGAAATCACCGGAAAGTTTCCGTCCTTCCCCGGACCTTTCAGTATTTTTTCCACGATCACTTTTTCTCTCGACGTATTGCTGTTATACCGTACTTTCACCGTTTCCGAGCCAAGTCTGTCTCCCTTAGCATTCGAAAAATAAAGCCGAAACTTTTCAACCTGATAAGAGTGAAGCGAAGATCCTGTATTTTCCACAAAATCCTCGGCATTCATAGCTCCCAATTCACGGCCATGCTGATCCTTCAAAGGCTCATCTTCTATGAAAAACCTCACATCATCCACACCGTCGATCTGTGTCAACGTCTGCACGACTGCCGCCCGGAGCAACAATTCCCTCTCTCCGCTAAGCTTCTCATACCCATCGTCAAAATACAATTTCACACACTCATCGGACAGCTCCCATTTTTTCAGCTTTGCCTCTTCTGCAAAAGCGCTTTGGTATTCCGTTGTATCCTCCACTCGGCGCATGGCTTTGAGTACATTTCGAACCTGTTCCTCTGCGGATGTTCCTTTCAATTGAATCTCCTCTTTTACAAGCCCCGTTCCCTCTACATTGACATAGTAGATACCCGGTTCCCCTTGTGCCGGCTTCCTGTCTTTTCCGCAGGCTGTTAAAAAGAGGACGCACACAAGGAATAGGGCTATCATATCTCTACTCTTCTTCATATCATTCTTCCTTCTTTCTATGCCACATAGTTCAGTGGAATCCGCATAGTAAATGTTGTTCCTTCACCCGGCTGACTGAACACTTTGATCGCGCCCCGATGCATTACAACTGCACTTCTTGCTATAGCAAGCCCAAGCCCTGTGCCACCGATTTCTCTGGAGTGAGATTTATCCACGCGATAAAAACGTTCAAAAATATGTTCCACTTCATCCTCTGCAATTCCGATTCCTGAATCTGCCACTTCGATATAGAAAAATTTGTGGTCTGCATTCAAAGATACATGCACCCAGCCATTTTCCTTATTGTATTTAATCGCATTTTCCACGAGATTACTAAGCGCCAGCGAAAATTTTGTTTCATCTACCTCTGCTGTCACTGGACGGAAGCTCTCATAGACGACCTCAATATTATTGACTGCTGCGATTGGACGCAGACGTTTTAAAATCTTCTCCACAAGCTCATTCATATTCTCCGACCGGATATTCATGGTGCTCGCTGTCTTGTCCATTTTCACAAGCGATAACAAATCATTAATGATCTTATCTTCCCTTTCTATTTCCTCGGACAGGTCTTCCATAAATTCCTTATACAATTCCACCGGCACGTCATCCTGTAAAAGGAGTGAATCCGCCAAAACCTTCATAGATGTGATCGGAGTTTTTAATTCATGCGACACATTTGATACAAATTCCTGTCTGGAATCATCCAGTATTTTCAGTCTTCCGAGCATTTTGTTAAAGGCTTCCGATAAAAGCCTCGTCTCTGTATAGCTGTTTTCATGAAGGTAATCGGCATTATACCCTTCCGTCACAGCAGCTATCGAATGAGTAATTCGTCCAAATGGCTTCACCATTACAAATCCAAGAAACAACGCTGTGATTATCGTCACAAGACCCATTGCCATTCCCAGAATGTCCGCTTTGTTCTCCAGAATCTGCCGGCCTTCTACGATGGGATCTGTGGAAATGCTTACAAGGATCACTCCGGATACCTCATCGGAATCCATTGCCATAATCGGTGATGCCACCTCAATATAGCGATTTTCGGCATCATAACGACTGGTGCTGTTCCCATTTTTGCACCGAATCACATCTTCCGACACGATTGTCTTTCCTTTATCCATATCATATGTATCTTCTACAATGCGGTATTCACTGTCGATGACCATTACCCGTCCGCTGTAGATATTGGACAATTGGGTAAGTTCGCCCTTGATTACTTCAGATGTAATCCCGTCTGAATAGTCTAATGTTCTCAGCTGATTACAAAGAATAGTGCACTGATTCTGTATCTCTGCCGTCTGCACTTCCACGGCTCTTTTTTCATAACTATTAAGAATCACCGCTCTCATCAGTGCGCCCGAACAAAATCCTACGGCAATGACAAGAAGCGCGATCCGAAAACGGAGACTCTTTAACATATCTGCTTTGATATACTTACTAACCTTTGAAATAATAACCCACTCCCCACTTCGTGTATACATACTTCGGATCACTTGGATTGGTTTCAATCTTTTCACGAAGTCTTCGAATATGTACATCCACGGTTCTGGCATCTCCCGGATACTCGTATCCCCATACAATATTCAGAAGATTCTCTCTGCTGTATACTTTTCCCGGATTCATGGCAAGAAGCTCCAAAAGATCGAACTCCTTAGCTGTAAGATTCACTTCTTTTCCGCTGATCACTACCCGTCTGCTCTCACAGTCGATTCTCATATCACCTTTTGTCACTACTTTATCGTTCGTTTCTTCCTGACTCTTTCTGCCCATTCGTCTCATGATCGCTTTGATTCTTGCCTTCACCTCAAGAATATTAAATGGTTTGGTAATATAGTCGTCTGCGCCGTATTCCAGTCCGAGGATCTTATCCATATCATCCCCTTTTGCTGTCAGCATAATAACCGGCACATCGGAAAACTCCCGAATCTGCTGACACACTTGAAAGCCGTCGCATTTTGGAAGCATCACATCCAGCAGGATCATATCGTAAGAATTCTCTCTGGCAAGCTTCAGCGCTTCCTCCCCATCATAAGCACAGTCCACTTTCATGCCGTCCTGTTCCAGACTGAACCGGATTCCTTTCACAATCAACTTTTCATCATCGACAACCAATACCCTTTTTCCTTCCATACTGCGACCCCCTCATGAAACTTTAATCTGATCTTTGATCTTGTCAAATATACCATCTTTGATTCCTTCTACTTCTTTTAATTCTTCTGCCGAACGGAATCCACCCTGCTTCTTGCGGTACTCAAGAATGGCATCTGCTCTTGACTCGCCGATGCCGCTTAACGTCATCAATTCTTCTTTCGACGCCTTATTAAGATCTACTCTTGCGTCCTCCTGCTCTCCCTCCGGCAAAGGGACAGCTGACGCCTGTACTTCTTCTCTGGACGGGACATATATTTTCTGACCGTCCTTTAAGCTCTCTGCCTGATTCAAATAAGTATCTGCTGCAGTCTCTGTCATACCTCCCGCAGCCTGCACCGCCTCATAGAGACGGCTTGTGTTCTTCAGTTCGTAAACTCCCGGCTCAACGACCTGCCCGCATACATACACGCAGATTTTCCCGCCTTCCGCTTCACCCTCTTCATTTTGCTTTTCCTTTTGCTCTTTTTGCGGTTCTTTCGAATCTTCCTCTATCGTCTGAACCTCGGCAAGCATTTCCCGCTCTTCCTTCTTAGAACACCCATAACAAAGAGTGAAACAAAACATTATGATACACAATTTTATCCATTTTCCTCGCATAAATCTTCTCCTTTACAGCTGTCGAGACTGTAAATACCCCTCTTTATGCAAGCTATATTTATTCTACTATTTCCATTGAAAAATTGCAACTCCAATCAGGGCAATCACCATCCCAATTACTTTTCTCCATTCCAGCGCTGCTTTCTCTACCCCAAACAAACCGAACAATTCAATCATATATGCGATAATAAGCTGAGAAAACACGATCAGAAGCGCTGCCTTTGCAGGACCTAACTGTTCCATGCTTTTAATGACCGTCCACGTGATTCCAGCTCCGATCACACCGCCTAAAAGAAGGTATTTTGGCTCTACTTTGGCAATTGCCGATACAGAATCTCTCCCTGTCACAAGCCATGCTCCTGCGCATACCAAAAAAGCGGTAAGCTGCACCCATCCATTACTCACCCACATTCCTGCAGTTTTGGTCACCTGTGTATTAAATACCCCCTGTACACTCATCAGCGCTCCTGAAAGGATCGCAATCAAAAAACCAATCATCGTAATCTATACCTCCACATTTTTACTATCAGTATATCCAGATGACTGGTTTTTCATTATAAGACTTTTCTCAATTTTTCAATCATTTCATCCACATGCTCTTTTTCGATCACCAGAGGCGGCACCAGACGGATCACGTCGCTTCGGGCACTGATGATAAGAAGCCCTTCTTTCATTGCCTTTTTCACCACTTCTCCCACCGGTCCACTTAGCTTGATTCCCCGGATGAGTCCCAGACCTCTTTGTTCTACCACACAGTCATAGTCTTCCACCAGCTTTTTCAGCTGTTCCTCCATGTAGTCACCAACTTCTTTTACGTGCGCTGCCAGCTTCTGATTTTCATAGATTTCCAGTGTTTTGGCAACTGCCGCACAGGCAAGTGGATTTCCTCCATATGTCGTTCCGTGATCTCCCGGCTTCAAAGATGCTTCCGCTATAGCTTTGGTCATGGCAAATGCGCCAACCGGTACTCCGCTTCCAATTGCCTTTGCCATCGTCATAATATCCGGTTTTGTTCCATATAGCTGCCATGCAAACATTTCTCCTGTCCTTGCCATGCCGCACTGGATCTCATCACAGATCATCAAAATACCTTCTTCATCACAAAGCTTGCGGATTCCAGTCATAAATTCTTTTGTTGCGGTATTGATTCCGCCTTCTCCCTGAACAGGCTCCACAATGATTCCACAGGTTTTTTCATTTACGAGCTTCTTCACACTTTCCAGATTGTTAAATTCAGCAAAAGACACTCCCGGAATCAACGGTTCAAACGGCTCTCTGTAAGCCGGATGCTCTGTTACCGACAACGCTCCCATTGTTCTTCCATGAAAAGAATCTTTCATTGCAATGAATTCAAACCGTCCGCTCTTTTTCTGCCAGGCGTATTTTCTCGCCGCCTTTAAAGCGCCTTCGTTTGCCTCTGCCCCGCTGTTTGTAAAAAAGATCCGATCCATCCCGCTTGCTCTGCGAAGCGCTTCTGCCGCCTTCCCGCAAGTGGTATTGTAATATAGGTTCGAAGAGTGAAGCAGGTTGTCAATCTGTTCCTTCAACGCATTTTTCAGTTCTACATTCCCATAGCCGAGACCTGACACTGCAATTCCTGCCATAAAATCCAGATATTTCTTTCCGTCTGTATCGTATAAATACACACCGTCTCCCCGGTCTAAGGTAATCGGGAAACGATTATAAGTATGAAGGAGATTTTCCTCCGTCATTTTCATATATTCATTCATGCTATTCCTCTCCTCGATAATAAGTCGGCTCACCATCATTTAAAATCGCAGTACCGATTCCTTTATTTGTAAATATTTCAAGCAACAGGCAATGCGGAATCCTTCCGTCTAAAATGTGGACTCTTGATACGCCATGTTCGATAGCCTCCACGCAATTATAAAGTTTCGGGAGCATACCTCCGCCAATATATCCTTCATCCATAAGCGCTCTTGCCTCTGACACCTTCAATTCTGAAATCAAAGTTTCCGGATCTTTTGGGTCTTTATATACTCCTTCAATATCTGTCAAAAATGCAAGCTTTTCCGCTCTCATTGCCCGGGCAATCGCACAGGCAGCATCATCTGCATTAATATTGTAAGTATTGTAGTCATCATCCAGCCCGATCGGCGCAATAACCGGAAGAAAATCTTTTTCAAGAAGATCATATAAGATACGCGCATTGACCTCTTTGACATCTCCGACATATCCGATATCTTCTCCGTCGGCAAATTTCTTTTTCACAGACAGAAGCTTTCCATCCTTGCCACTTAAGCCAATGGCGCGCACCCCAAGGCTTTCTACGAGCTGTACAAGGTTTTTATTCACTTTACCAAGCACCATCTCCGCCAGCTCCATCGTCTCTTCATCCGTCACACGCAGTCCGTTTACAAATTTGGGTTTCATGCCTACTTTACTCACCCATTTGCTGATTTCTTTTCCTCCGCCGTGCACAATGATCGGCTTAAAACCTACCAGCTTAAGCAACGTCACATCCTGAATCACATGTTCCTTCAAAGTGTCGTCTACCATTGCGCTTCCGCCGTACTTTACTACGATTACTTTCCGGTTAAAACGCTGGATATAAGGGAGCGCCTCGATCAACACCTCCGCTTTGTCCAAATATTTCTGCATCTGTTTATCCATCTATATCGCCGCCTTTTTTGAATTCTAGTCATTTTTTTATATCTTTTTATATATTTTTATTTCTTTAGCTTCTGTAATCCGCATTGATTTCTATATATCCATGAGTCAGATCACATCCCCATGCCGTTGCTGTTTTTTCACCCATTTTCACATCTGCGATGGCAGTCACTTCCGCTTCTGACAAAATCTTCGTCGCTTCTGCTTCGCTGTAATCTATCGCTGTTCCATTTTCAACGATTTGAATCTTGCCTGCTTTGCTCTCAAAGAAGAGATCGACCTTCTCCGGATCAAACTGTGCACCTGAATAACCCATTGCACACAGAATTCTTCCCCAGTTTGCATCATGTCCTGCAATCGCTGTCTTGGTAAGATTGGAACACACAATTGCTTTCGCCAGTGTCTTTGCCTGTTCTTCGCTTGCACATCCTACTGCTTTCACTTCAAAAAGAGCAGTCGCGCCCTCTCCGTCACCTGCGATTTTTTTCGCAAGATACTCGTTGATCTCATGAAGTGCCTCGACAAATTTGTTATAATCCTCACTTCCATATATAATTTCTTCATTTTCCGCAAGACCATTCGCAAGAAGAAGAACAGTGTCGTTAGTGGATGTATCACCATCTACGGAAATCATATTGTAAGTGTTCTGCACATCCTCACTCAATGCCTTTTGCAGTGTTTCCTTGGAAATAACTGCATCCGTCGTAATAAACGCAAGCATCGTACACATATTAGGATGGATCATGCCGGAGCCTTTTGCCATTCCTCCTATGGTGACTGTCTTTCCGCCCGCTTCAATCTCTATCGCAAGCTCTTTTTCACATGTATCGGTTGTCATAATTGCCTTTGCCGCTTCATTTCCGCTTTCTATAGAATCATTTTTCTTTCCCGTAAGCACTTCTACTCCGGCAATCAGCTTATCCATCGGCATCTGCTTTCCGATCACTCCTGTAGATCCGAGAAGCACTCCGTCTTTCGATATCCCGAGCATTTCTGCTGCCGCTTTTGCCGTATCTTCACAGTAACCAAAGCCTTCTGCCCCGGTACATGCATTTGCAATGCCGGAATTTACAATCACTGCCTGCACACCGGCACCTGACGCAACAACTTGCTGATCCCATTTTACAGGAGCTGCTTTTACTACATTGGTAGTAAATGTTCCTGCTGCCGCACAAGGCACCTTGCTGTAGATCATTGCCATATCTGTGCGATCCTTATATTTGATTCCTGCTGCCGTTGCTGCTGCCTCATATCCTTTTGCTGCGGTTACTCCACCTTTTATCTTCTTCATATTCTATCCATCCTTTCTTCTTTCTCATTTCTACCTACTGTTTTCTTATTGAATAAACGCTGTAATATTTTTCTCATTTAATGTAAAGTCGTAATAATTAAGATCTTCTCTCTTCGTCCATGCAATTTCTTTCCAAAATGCATTGCCAATATCGTTCTTTGTAAATGCGATCAGTGAAACTTTATTGATTTCTTCTTTTTTAAGCGCCTCCATGGCAAATGCCACCATAGATTTACCAATGCCTCTCATTCGGTAGTCTTTGTGAACGCAGACGTGATATAAGCATCCTCTTCTTCCGTCATGACCACATAAGATCGCGCCTACAACTTTCCCGTCTTCTTCTGCCACTACACTGGTTGTTGGATTACGCTTTAAGAAACGGGCAACCCCTTCTCTTGAATCATCCATACTTCTGATTCCAAATCCTTGGATACTGTTCCAAAGCTCTTTGACCTGATCATAGTCTTCCATTGTCATTACTCTTACCATCTAACCACTCCTTTTATTATGGGAACATCGGAACCAGATTAAGTCCTTCATTTTCCGTCAGACCAAACATAAGATTCATATTCTGTACTGCCTGCCCCGCTGCGCCTTTTACCAGATTATCGATGGCGCCCATCAGGATAATCCTGTTTGTTCTCGGATCAATCTTAAAATTTATGTCCACATAATTGCTGCCTTCCACCCATTTCGTTTCCGGGCATACACCTTCCGGCAAAAGACGGATGAACTGTTCTTTGTCATAATATTTTTCGTAAATTGCTTTTATATCCTCGTATGTAACTTCTTTCTTAAGAGATGCATATTCTGTCACCAGAATTCCGCGGTTCATCGGCACAAGATGCGGTGTAAAGTTAAGCACCACCTGCTCTCCTGAAGCATAGCCAAGCTGTTCCTCAATCTCCGGTGTATGTCTGTGGCTTCCCACTCCGTAAGCCTTTATATTTTCATTAACCTCACAGTACAGATTCGGAAGCTTTGCCCCTCTTCCCGCTCCGGATGTCCCGGACTTGGCATCAATGATCAAGGTATTCATATCAATACCCCCCTCTTTTGCCAGCGGATATGCCGTCAATATGGAGCAGGTTGTATAACATCCAGGATTTGCCACAAGTCTCGCTTTTTTCACATCTTCCCGGTTGATCTCACACAGACCATATACCGCTTCCTCAATAAACCGGGGACTTTGATGAACGATTCCATACCATTTTTCATAAGTTTTTACATCCTTGATTCGGTAATCCGCGCTCAAATCAATGATCTTCGTCTTCTCGAGAATCTCTTCTGTCAGTACCGAAGCACAGAACCCCTGCGGCGTAGCAGTAAAGATTACATCCGCTTCATCCGCCAATTGCTCCATATGATCATCCATACATTTCGCATCCACGATCCGAAACATATTTCTATAAATATCCGCATAGTTCTGATCCACATAACTTCTGGAACCATACCACACAATCTCCACATCTCTATGATTCATCAAAATTCTAACAAGCTCCGCTCCGGCATAGCCGGTGGCTCCAATAATTCCTGCTTTTATCATAATTACCTCCTGAGGACGTTTGGGACGTAGCATTTTTGCACTTTGCTACGTCCCAAACTGCATTTTGCCCTGTCCTTTTTGAAAAGTTTTGCATAATTATACTTCTTTATTGCATATTATGCAAGTATTTTTTATTGATTATTTTTAAGATATTCTGCGATACTTTTTTTATATGAGAAAAAAGACAATCAACTTCTCATTTGAAATTAACTGTCTTTCCTGTGTTTTATTCGGTTTTTATGTGTTAAATGGGTATCTTTGAGTTAATACCCTGTTAAAGGCAGATTTGTTTTGTTCGGCTTTTCTTTGGCTCTTTTGCTATGTTTTGATATCGGTAAATGCTAAATAGTAATCCGAGCAATATTCCTGTCACAACTGCGCCGCTTCCTCCTGTGCTTAAGAATGGGCAGTATCCGTCTCCGTACGGCTGCAGTCCCAGATTGCCGAGAAGATAGATCACCAGCCGTCCCACAAGCACTACCGTGCATCCTAATCCCATAATTCTGCCCGCTTGGTTTCTCTGGCGAAGTGTATTCTTAAGTAGATAAAATAGCAAAACTGCAATTAAACTAATAAATAGAACCGCTGTCAAGATTCCGTAAAAGGAAAGGATATAGGTAAATAAAAAGTCTCTGTCCCCATACATTTCCAATCCTTTCATTGCCTGTGCAGAACTTCCGACCATATGACTGTTCGCTGCCGCTGACCTAAGAGGCTCCATTACTGCTGATATGTCAGCCCCGTAAGGCGGAAGAAGCATTTGCAGACGCTCCTTCTGATACACTGCCCCAAAGTTCCAAACCATACCGGCATACAATACCGGAAGAATCAAAACCACTGATATCGTTCCAAAATATACTCTTTTTTTCTTTACACGGAACCAACCACAAGATACTGCATAAAGAAATATGATCATTGAAAATACGCACAATAGTAGAGAGAGCATTATATTGTTAGTATAAGACACTACCACAACTTCCGGAAGCATTCATACAACTGCTTTCCAGATGACTTCATATCCCTGCCCGCGATAACGATACAGAATTGCTCCATACAACGGAAGAAACAAATATACTAAGACTCTTACGTTCAAGATCATCATTCCGCCTACACTGATCCATCCCACACTTCCATTGACAACTGTTCCACTAAACCAAATCCCCGCCATCAAAATCAAAAACAAGCCGACGGTAAGTTCCCTTGCCTTTTCTCCGATTCTACTGTAATCCACGTAACAGACTCCAATCATGACTACAAATGCAAGCACATAATATACCCATGAATTTGCAACGTAGATCCCTAAACCGCTCCGATCATACAACAGGCATCGCAAAATCATTCCTGCCAGATAAAGCGCTCCGGTAAGCAAGATCCATCCCCACGCCATCTTTGGGCGGTGAATGCGGTCCATCTCAACGCCGACTGTCACCGGATCTCCCATCTCCATAACTGCCGCAGTCTCGGCTTCTTTCTCTGTCATTCCGGACGCTAAAAAATCCCTCTTCTGATCTTCCATATGGTCTTCCAATTCTTTTTCAATCATCGGAAGCGCTTTCTTATAACGAATCTGCTCTGCCAGGATCTCCAAATACTCCTTCTTATCCATAACATACACCTCCAAGTACTCTTCCCACTGCCTGTGAATATTCTTCCCACTCTTCTTTTTTCACCAGAAGCTGTTTTTTCCCCGCCTTAGTAAGTGTGTAGTATTTTCTCGTCTTCCCTCCAATCTCTTCCTCATAGGTTTCCACATATCCTTGCTCCTCTAACTTATGAAGAATTGGATATAATGTCCCTGCCTTCAATGAGAAAACACTCATAGAACGTTCCCTGAGTGTTTCGATCATTTCATAGCCATACATATCTTTTTCCTCCAGAAGCTTCATTAAAAGCATGGAGTTACTTCCTGACAACAAACTTTTATCAACAGCCATTTTTATTCTCTCCTTTCATTCTTTCATCCATATTTCCATTATTCTTTATTTTTAATATATAGAACCTCTATATATCTTCTTATCTTTATAATACATAGAACCTCTATATATGTCAAGAAAAAATATCAAAAGCTAACAATATTTCTAAATGCCCATACACAAACATGCCATCTTATACATTCGCCTTGCATATTTTGAATATTTCAATGATTTTTTAACTTTTTTTCATTTTTCTATTGCATAATTATAAATATTGGTGTATATTAATTCTTGCGACCAGCAGTTGCATATTTATACAAACAGAATTTATTACAGTTTAGGAGGTTTTACATATGAAAGAGAAAGTTGTATTAGCGTATTCCGGAGGACTTGACACTACAGCCATTATCCCTTGGCTCAAAGAAAATTTTGACTATGAAGTTATCTGCTGTTGTGTAGACTGCGGACAGGAAGAGGAATTAGACGGTTTGGAAGAACGTGCAAAATTATCCGGCGCTTCTAAATTATACATTGAAGATATTGTAGATGATTTCTGCGATAATTACATCGTACCTTGCGTACAGGCGCACGCCATTTACGAAAACAAATACTTGCTCGGAACTTCTATGGCACGTCCTGCAATTGCAAAACGTCTTGTAGAAATCGCAAGAAAAGAAGGCGCTACTGCAATCTGTCACGGGGCTACCGGAAAAGGAAACGATCAGATCCGTTTCGAACTCGGTATTAAGGCTCTGGCTCCGGACATTAAAATCATCGCACCTTGGCGTATGACAGACGTATGGACTATGAATTCTCGTGAAGAAGAGATAGAATATTGTAAAGCACACGGTATCGATCTCCCATTCGACGCAAGCCACAGCTACAGCCGTGACCGTAACTTATGGCACATCAGCCACGAGGGTCTGGAACTGGAAGATCCTGCATGCGAGCCAAACTATGACGACTTACTGGTACTTGGTGTATCTCCTGAGAAAGCTCCGGACGAGGCAGAGTATGTAACAATGACTTTTGAAAAAGGTGTTCCAAAGAGTATTAACGGAGAAGAAATGAAAGTTTCTGATATTATCCGCAAGTTGAATGAACTTGGTGGAAAACATGGCGTCGGAATCTGCGATATTGTAGAAAACCGTGTTGTGGGAATGAAATCCCGCGGAGTCTATGAAACCCCTGGCGGAACAATCCTTTACGAAGCACATCAACAGTTAGAAGAACTCGTTCTCGACCGTGCTACTTATGAAGTAAAAGAAGAAATGGGCAACAAACTGTCTCAGGTAGTATATGAAGGAAAATGGTTTACACCACTTCGCGAAGCAATTCAGGCATTTATCGAAAGCACACAGGAATATGTGACAGGCGAAGTAAAATTCAAACTTTACAAAGGAAATATCATCAAAGCCGGAACAACTTCTCCATACTCTCTGTACAGCGAGTCTCTGGCAAGCTTTACAACAGGCGATCTCTATGATCACCACGATGCAGACGGATTTATCAATCTGTTCGGTCTGCCGCTTAAAGTTCGCGCTATGAAAATGGCTGAAGTCGAAGGCAAATAGTAGTACATTATGAATATCCTATATGTAAAGGAGCAGATCAACCCTGATCTGCTCCTTTACTGATTCAATTTTCAATCCATATTTACTTGTTCTTACCTTTTCTTACCAATTCTGCCGATCCCGACTAAAACCGCACCGATAATAACATAGAAATCCGCGAGATTTGCTGTTAAACTGGAAAGGAATTTATTTTTGCTCTGAAAACCAATGTAATCAATTACCTTTTTCCTTACCAAACGATCGTAAATATTGCTGGCTGCTCCTGCTGTGAGAAAAATCATTCCTGTTTTCTCCAACCATTTTCCTTTCTTTAGAAACAATAAGAGATCATAAAACAAAATCACCACGCCTGTGACAGCAGAAGCCCCCTGCACAATTTTAGGATATTTCTCCAAGGTACTTAACAGAAAGCCACGGTTATATACTTTGCGAAGCACAAGCCCCAGAACAATACACTTTCGTTCTTCCCGCCTGTCGAATGTATCTTCGATATACTGTTTGATTCCCATATCAACACAAAGAAATACAACCAGCATACCGCCAAAAGCGGCAAGCATTACAGCACCCCTTTGATCCGGTCAATCTCATCTTCCAGTCTTTCCATCTCTTTGTCACGTTTCTCAATGGCTTCACACATCACAACATAGTCAAGGTCGGAAATCTCACTGTCCTTAAATTTTTCATAAACCATACGTCCAATATCGATAAGATCTCGTTCATTTGCTCTCTGAAGTCCTCTGATATTGCTCTTTAACTTCTGAATCTCTATCGTATCTTCGGTCTTCTTCCCAATATCACTTGCCACATCGGATATTTTCTTTCCAAGTTCTTCAAAAAAATCTGCCATCGCTTTTCGTCTCCTTCTCTCTATTTTCTTACAGCTGACGCAAAGTATCCAGCGAACGATACAGATCCATCGTCCCATACCCCCACTCTTCATTAGGATACTCAGCCTGCGGCTGCCGATTCGCACCAAGCACAATGATCGTTCTGATCTGGCTTGCGCTCACTCCTCTCGCCCCCGGCTGCTGCATAATCCATTCTAACAAAAGCGCCACGGCTCCGGCAGTGATCCCCGTCGCCGCACTGGAACTGCTCCTCGTCACAAAGTTCTTCTGAATACCTGCTCCGGTTATATTCACTCCCGGCGCTGCAAAATCCGGTTTAATAATTCCATCTCTAGTATAACCTCTCCCCGAATTAATATCAACCGCATTCTCATCACTGTTATAATAGGCAACGGTCATTGCCTGTCTGCTTGTTCCGGGCTCTGTAAGCGTGTTATCCGGATTCGCTTCAAGGAAATACACTTCCCCGCTTAAGAACTCTTCCATGGGAAGCCACATGTGATACTCGCCCTCCGACATCTGTATCGGTTCCACATTAATTCTCCATATTCCCGGCGCCGGATTGCGAAACCGCATAAAAATAAGCTGTGAATCGTTATTCTCAAGAAACAGACGATATTCTACATCTACTTCCGTCCGTTCAAAGGTAAATACAAAGTGATAGCGATATCCCTGTCTTAAAGACACTTGTCTTGTACGCTCCCCGGAAGGCGATGTGATAGAGAGTGTCACTACATTCGGAAGCGCTGACCAAAGCTCTGTCACAAAACCAGTGACCCCATTCCCCACCCGGATTTCTGCCGAAGATGTACTGTTTCTGTCTGCAAAGCGGTGATAATAATGATGCCTTTTTGCTGCTTCATTTCCCGTTCCGATCACGACACTGCGATTTAACACACGAGAATAAAAGTCCAAGATCAGCGATAGGGGTGTCGTCCCGTTATGCCCTCCGAAATTAGTTCCGAGGGCAATGCAGATTACAAGCGGCATCTTCCTCTGCTGCGCCAAATGATTCAAATATTTAATCCCCAACATAATATCATTTTCCTGATAACAAAGCGCATCTTCCCGAATTGCGTAAAAATCTTTCAGATACTTCTTTGCCTCTTTCAGTTTTACTACTGCAATGGATGCCGCCGGAGCAGCCCCAAGAAATTGCTGTTCCAGATCTGCACCTCCCGCCGCCACACTTGCAAGAAATGTCCCATGCCCATGTAAATCCTCACTGGGTACAATGTCGAGGGGATTTTCTGCACGAAGCGCCCGGTTGATTTCCTCTTCCGTGTAGGCGCTTCCATATTCCAATCCTTCCGGCGACATCCCTGTCTGTATCGTCTGATCCCAGATACCGACAATTCTCGTTTTCCCTTCTGCATCAAAAAAAATGGGATTGCTGTAGTTAATTCCTGTATCTACGAAGCCGATCATCACATTTTCTCCAAGTAATTTTAATGTCGGATAATTCTGTACCGCTGTTACCCCGGCATCTTCCAGCGCTTCCATATCAAGGAGACTGTAACAATCCGGTATGGAATTGTACCAATAGCGTTCCAGCGTAAGTGGTTCCAGATCCAAGCGGTTGACATACGCTGCATAAAAATCAAAATCCATCTCCTGCATACACATATCTCCGCTATCAACGCCAAGCACTTCCTGACTTCTATTCGGTGGAAGGATAAAATCCCAATAATCCTCTGACAGAATCTTCTCTTTACAGCTTATCTGGCTTGCATGAAATTTGTTCATATAAAAACTGCCTCATATACTTTTGCTTTAAGTATATGAGGCAGTTTGCTATCCATGCAAATGTTTATTTAACAAACGCTCAATGATCTCTACCGATTCTTCAATTCCATAGCTTGCACTGTTAAAACAGATGTCATAGTTTTCAGCTGCGCCCCATTTCAATCCGGTATAATTATGAAAATATTTTGCATGCTTTTTATCATATTTCTTTAACTGCTTTACAGCTTCTTTAAAACCAATCCCCTGTACCTCCATAATACGGTGCACGCGCTGCTCAAACGGAGCAGTGATAAAAATACTCACATGAGGGATTCGGTTATTGGCAAGGATGACATCCGCACAGCGTCCCATGACAATGAAGTCCTCCTCTTTTGCCATTTTGCACAGAAGATCACTCTGATTGAAGAAAATTGCATCCGCTTTCTTAAGTCCGTGATAGCGGTTAAATTCTCTCAGACGTTCTTTGAGCCCCTTCGAAGATTCAAAGCCCTTCTGATATTTATTCGCCATCATTCCGCCCTGTGTATCTTCTTTGGCATGAATCCCATAATCCTCTGCCTTCTCCACTTCCAGTCTTTTTAATACTTCACTGAAGATCTCCACATCATAATAATTGATATGAAGAGCATCTGCCAAAGCAAAGCCGATGTCATTTCCCGCACTCCCCTGTGTTCGTCCGATACAGATGACCAAATGATCGTCTTCTTTAAATTTTTGATGAAGATTGGCAGTATTTAACTTTGCACGTTCTTCATTAATGATATCTACCTGACCAAATGTATTAGGAAGCGCTGCAACTTCTTTTAAAATCGCATCGTATTCTGTCATCACTTTAGACTTATCTTCTTTATTTTTAATGGTTCTTGCCATATTACTGATTAAGGCAAGCTCGCTTCGAAGCAGATGTCCCTGCGGGCGGATCATCATAAGCTCTGCCAGATTCTCCACGCAGATCTTTCGCTCTTCGGAAAATGCGCGTCCAAGAGAAGAGCCGACGCATCGATACACTTCTAAATCCAGATCATAGATCCGTTCCGCGATTTCCAGACATTTTTTACGTTTATCTTCCATATCCGCTCTCCCTCCTTACATAAAGAATACCAGACTGTCCACAAGGAACACCGGCACCAAAAACATCAAGGACCATAACATGTATCCGAAAAAAGAAGGCATGTTAATACCGTTTTCATCAGAAATAGACTTCACCATAAAGTTCGGCGCATTACCGATATAAGTATTTGCTCCCATAAATACTGCTCCACAGGAAATTGCAGTCAGCATCTTCACGGACACGGTTCCCACCGTTGTTGCCATTCCACTCGTAAATCCAAGCGTGCCTGCGGTAGTAAGAAATACAAGATAGGTCGGTGTATTATCAAGAAAGCTTGAAAGTGCGCCGGTCGCCCAGAACATCTGCAGTGGCTCCTTAATTCCAAGTTCCGCACCATGCGCCTTCAAAAGCATAAGCGCCGGCTGCATCGTAATGAAAATACCAATGAACAGCACTGCAACCTCCTGAATTGCTCCCCATGTAAAATGGTTTCTTGTACGAATCTTCGCATCGGTTGTTTTAAAGGACAAGTATGCCGCCAGCAAGATGATCACAATTTCAATCAGTGAAGCATAACTCAGTGTCACCTCTCCAAACACATGAATCCCCAGCGGATTACCGGAAGCATCCTGAAATGCCGGCATATTTGGCAAAGTACCACTTAAAATAACTGCTGCCACGATCATAACAACAAATATTAAATTGTGCAGCCCATCAATCTTGAACTCTGTTCCCGGTTTACTGATATCCGGTTTTAATCCTTTTGCAATATCTTTGCGGTAAGCTCTGCGATCGAGGAAATAAAATACTGTCAATAAGATCACTGCATTAAAGATCAATATTTTGAATAAATGCATACTCCAAAAAAACGGAACTCCTCTCATAAATCCCATAAGAAGCGGCGGATCTCCGATCGGCGTCAGACAGCCGCCCATATTGGATACGAGGAAAATGAAAAACACCATAATGTGACGTTTTCTTCTTCTCCACGAATTCATTTTCAACACCGGACGCACAAGAAGCATACTTGCTCCCGTCGTGCCGATCACACTTGCAAGTAGCGTACCAAATCCCAGAAGTGCCACATTAATTCTCGGCGATCCTGCAAAGTCACCTTCCAGAGTTATGTTACCTGCTACGCAAAATAGTCCAAATAACAGGACAATGAACGTCAGGTAATCATTTAACACACACTCCAATACTGTTTCCACTGAAGCTGCCGGTCCATTTAACACTGCAAACGGGATAATAAATAGCAGGGAACAAACAACCACCACAAGCGGTTGATTTTTCTCCCACCATTCTCCTTTGACCAAAGGAAGCACTGCAATGCAGAGCAAAAGCCCTGCAAATGGAATGCAGAGCCATGCCGGTACAGCTAATTCTATCATATTCTCCATTTAGTTTTCCCCCTGCTGTAGTCTCGGAACATCCTGACCGCGCAATGTAATGATCGGGCCGCCTGTTCCTTCAATATATTCTTTCGTAATAACTACATGTCCAATACTATCGTCTTTCGGAATCTCATACATAATATCAAGCATAAATTCTTCAATGATCGCACGGAGCGCACGAGCGCCGGTATCTTTCTCCATTGCTTTTTTCGCAATTGCACGAAGTGCACCTTCGTCAAATTCCAGATCTACCTCATCCAATGCAAGCAGCTTCTGATACTGTTTGAGAATTGCATTTCTTGGTTCTTTTAAAATCTTGATCATCATATCTTCGTCCAGACCTTTTAAAGTAAACACGATTGGAAGACGACCAAGGAACTCCGGAATCATGCCGAAATTTCTCAAATCTTCGATGGTCACTTTCTCAAGAATCGTCTTATCACGATCATATTTATCCTTCAGATCTGCGCCAAAACCAATGGACGCCTGTTTTGTCAGACGTTCTTTGATGATTCCATCCAGATCCGGGAATGCACCGCCGCAGATAAACAAAATATTTCTTGTATTGATCGTAGTCAAAGGCACCATCGCATTTTTACTGTTTGCACCAACCGGAACTTCTACATCGCTTCCTTCCAGAAGCTTCAACATTCCCTGCTGCACAGATTCACCGCTTACATCTCTTTGACTTGTATTTTTCTTCTTCGCGATCTTATCGATCTCATCAATGAAAATAATTCCCTGTTCTGCCTTCTCTACATCGTTGTCTGCTGCCGCCAACAATTTCGAAACTACACTTTCAATATCGTCGCCTATGTACCCTGCTTCTGTAAGAGAAGTCGCATCCGTAATAGCAAGCGGCACGTCCAGAAGTTTTGCCAAGGTCTTCACAAGATACGTTTTACCGGAACCGGTAGGTCCGATCATCAGCATATTAGACTTCTCAATCTCAATATCGTCCATCGTATCTGTAGCCACGCGTTTATAATGATTATAAACTGCAACAGAGATTACTTTCTTTGCATACTCCTGCCCTACCACATAATCATCCAGTTTTGCTTTGATCTTATGAGGTGCCGGAAGATTTTTGATATCGATCAGAGGCTTTCTCTCTTCCCCTTCTTTTTTCTTCTTCAGCTTCTGTTTCTTCGGAATCGCCTGTTCCAGATCAGACATATTCATAATCTGGATTCCCGGCATGTTCATAAGCTGGCTATAGTCAATATTTCCATTATTCATAGCGTCAAAGCTCTTCTGCATACAGTCACTGCACACAGAAATGTGATTCGGAAGGTCTATCATCTTTCCCGCCACACTCTCCGGACGTCTGCAAATAAAACACACCTTTTCGTATTCGTCATCCTTCTCATCTGAGGACGGTTCTACGCTGACAGTTTCGACTTTTTCTACTTCTTGGTTCTGGTCGTTTGGATTTTTATTTTCCTGATCAGACATACTATCCCTTCTTTCTCCTTGTTCTTTCTATCCATTGTTCTTTGTCATCTCAATAAAATCCTCTTCCGAAATAATCGGTATATGAAGTTCATTTGCCTTCTTATTCTTAGAGGATGAAGATGTCACATCATTGTTAATAAGATAATTCGTCTTGGAAGTCACAGATCCCGTCACTTTACCACCCAGACTTTCAATCAATTCCTTTATTTCACCGCGATTGGCAAAATGTGTAACACTTCCGGTAATCACAAAATTTACACCGGCAAAAATCTGCTCCGACTGCTCCGCCACTTCTTTTGGAATCTCAAGTTCCTTTAAAAGCTTCCGGAACCGCTCGATATGACGCTGGTCTTTAAAATATCCGGCAAATGCCTCTGCAAGCACAGGACCAATACCGGAAATCTCGTTCAAACGCTCTGCGTCTGCATGGATGATCTGCTCCACATCATACTGAAATTCTCGACAGATCACTTTCGCATTGGCAAGTCCGATCCCTGCAATACCAAGTCCGTAAATAACTTTCGGAAGCGTTGTATGTCTTGCCTTTTCTGCACTTGCAATGAGATTGTTATAAGATTTCTCACCAAAACCTTCCATCGACTGAATCTCTTCCTTATAATGGTCTAAGTGAAACAAATCGGAAAACTCTCGAATATATCCTCTTGCAATAAATTTCTCAAGGGTAGATTCAGACAGCCCTTCAATATTCAGCGCATCTCTGCTCACAAACAGTGCAAATGCTTTCACATGCTTTGCCTGACAATCCTCATTGAGACAATATAAGGCTTTTGCATTTCCTGCCTGTTTGATCTTCGTTTCACCCCCGCACACCGGACAGCGCTTTGGAATATCTTTCACGCCGCTCTTTGTCAGATTGCGGGCAATCTGAGGAATGATCATATTTGCCTTATAAACTTCAATCTCATCACCCACGCCAAGCTTGAGTTCTTCCATAATACTGATGTTATGCACACTGGCGCGGCTCACGGTTGTCCCTTCCAACTCCACCGGCTCAAAAATTGCCACCGGATTGATAAGCCCCGTCCTTGACGGACTCCACTCAATCTCTGTAAGTTTCGTCCTTCGAATCTCGTCTGCCCACTTAAAAGCATAGGAATCACGCGGAAATTTGGATGTTCTTCCAAGAGAACGCCCATATTCCACATCATCATATACTAACACAAGACCGTCCGATGGGAAATCATTTTTTGCAATTTTTTCCGAAAATTTAATAACTGTCTCTTCCACCGTCTCTTGGGTCACTTCTTCATATTCTACCACATCAAAGCCTTGACTTCTTAACCACTCCATCTGACATTTTCTAGAATTATGAAAGTCTACATCCTCTGCCTGCACTAAGGTAAACGCATAAAACTTTACATTTCGCTTCGCTGTGATCTCATTATTTAACTGACGCACAGAACCACTGCACAGATTTCTTGGATTCTTGTATTTTGCATCCACATCCTCGATTTCTTCATTGATCTTCTCGAAATCGCGATATCCGATCACTGCCTCACCGCGCAGAATGAGTTCTCCGTCATAACTGATCTTAAGAGGAATATTTTTAAAGACTCTGGCATTGTTCGTAATCACTTCGCCGATTTCTCCATTTCCTCTCGTGACTGCCTTGTATAATTCTCCGCCCCGATAAGTGAGTACAATCGTAAGACCATCCATCTTCCATGACATAAGCGCTTTCTTATCTCCTACGAATGCTTTCAGATCTTCCACATCCTTCGTCTTGTCCAGAGACAACATTGGACGCTCATGGCGCTCCTTTGGAAGTTCACTCAAAACTTCGTATCCCACATTCACAGTAGGACTGTTAGACAACGTAATTCCCACTTCGTCTTCCAGCTTCAACAATTCATCATAAAGCTTATCATAATCATAATTACTCATGATCTCCTGTGCATCTTGATAATATGCCTTCGACGCTTTATTTAACAGTTCCACTAATTCCTGCATTCGCTCCTGCTTGTTCATATAATTCCTTTAACTCCTGTTTTGATAATTTTCTTACTTCTCCCGATTTCAGATTGCCAAGTGTAATATTCATGATCCGCACTCTTACAAGTCGTTTCACTTTATAGCCCAATGCCTCACACATTCTTCGAATCTGGCGATTAAGCCCTTGCGTCAATACAATGGTAAATGTATATTTTCCAAGCACCTCGACCTTACAAGGTCTCGTAACAGCATCCAGATTCTTTTCCTTATCTGTAATGCGAACTCCCCGCTCCATTTTCTCTTTGAAGTCTTCTCCAAGAGGCCGGTCCACCGTCACTTTATACTCTTTTTCATGACCGTATCTTGCACGCATCATTGCGTTAATAAGATCTCCGTCATTAGTCATAATGAGAAGTCCTTCCGAATCCTTGTCCAGTCTCCCCGCATAAGTCACACGCACCGGATAATTGAGAAATCGGATAATATTTTTCTTCTCACGCTTGTCTTCCGTGCATACAATTCCTGCCGGCTTATTGACTGCCAGCACAATTTTCTCACGTCCTGTGTGGATCAGTTTCTTCCCCACGCGGACTTCATCTTCATCACTTGCCTGCATGCCTGTAACTGCCTTCTTGCCATTTACCGTCACCTGTCCGCTTTCAATGAGCCGGTCCGCCTCTCTTCTCGAACAGACTCCGGCTTCACTTAAATATTTATTTAACCTCATAGTTCTATCTCTCCACAGATTTACATCTTTTTGTATCTAACATCTTAAAGAATTATTATAACATATTAGTGCATTTTTCCGCCAGTATTGTTATAATATTCTTAGCAACAGTTCTGCATATCTGCCATAAGCGAGGATTTAGCCACGTATGTGGCAATATAGGCTGCGCAGCAGCTAATCCGAGCTGTTATGGCTGAACTGTTACGCATCTTTTGACCTTAACATCATTCTCAAGGAGTTTCTGTACATATGATTACCATATCTCTGAAAACAAAACCAAGTATGTCACATCTTCTATTAAAAGACACATTCGACCAATTTTCTTTTATAGAAGGTGAGATCACTACATTTAATAAATTTACCATTGATGGATATTTACAAAAAGATTTTTTTGAAGAGAAGCCGGAAGATTCCCACGCACACTGGAAAGACGTGAGGGAATTCTGTTTTCAGATCATCCGTGGAAAACGGACGCCTCTTAGCTTCAAAATTATTCTGTCACTGGCGCCGGAGAACTTTCCTACTTTCTTGACTGACCAAAATATTACCGGTTTCCGACCGGAAGACATTCAAGGGATGTATTTGAATCTCTCATATGATGGTTTGAATCTTGTATGTATTACCGGAATTTCTATGAAAACATTTACGATGGACAAGTCCTTGGAGCGGGCATGGGATGAAGCATCACAAAAAAAGCTTCTGGAGCTGGAACTTGTCGTGTAAAAAAGGAGGAACTCTTCTATGAACAAACTTCCACAAATATCCGAGGCTGAATTTGAAGTTATGAAAATTGTATGGAAGTATGCGCCTATCAGCACAAATGAAATCACTGAAAAATTATTGCAAACGACTAGCTGGAACCCCAAGACGATTCAGACTCTGATCAAGCGTCTAGTAACAAAGGGCGTTCTTACTTATGAAAAGCAGAGTCGTGTCTTTGTCTATACTCCAACGGTAAAAGAAAACGAATATATTAACCAAGAAAGTAATTCCTTTCTTAACCGCTATTACGATGGCGATATTACTGCAATGGTATCTGCTTATGTGGAAAATGACCGCTTATCGGAAGCAGAGCTTGACACACTTCGTGCGCTCCTTTCACAGAAAAAAGAGTAGGAGGAATCTACCATGACTGATTTTATGATTCGATTTGGCATCTACAATTTATTCCTCTGCAGTATCATCGGCATCCTTCTTCTTGCCAGACGTCTGTTCAAAAATAGTCTGTCCAGCCACATGCAGTATCATCTTTGGTTTTTGCTGCTCGGTCTTTTGGCCGTTCCTTTTTTACCGTTTCGTCTTTTTAAGCTTCCTCAAATAATATTATGGTTTCAAAATCTGAGCATATCTCCTCTTTCTAAAACAAAACATACAATAAAAAAAGCGATAAATGAAAGTCCCACAGTCAGCAGCGCTTGGATGGAAGATTTTACACTTTCTGTCGATCATCAAACGACTACATTTATCGGCTGGTTTCTGTTTGTAATCTGGTTATCGGGTATCCTTACAACACTTATAATCCTAGCAAAATCAGTTCTTCGCCTGCGTGATTTAAAGAAGTCTTCTCTTCCGCTTCAAAGCCGGAAGATTCAGAATCTATATATTCGTTGTCTGAACGAATCGGGCATTACAAAGAAAATTCCTATATATAGCACGGTTTTTCTAAAATCACCTATTATCACAGGATTATTTAGACCGTGCATCTATTTTCCCATTCATCTTATATCGGATGATAACGAAGCGGATATAAGATATATGCTATTACATGAATTACAACATTATAAACACAAAGACGGAGCTATAAATGACTTGATGAACTTTGCCAAAATTATATACTGGTTCAATCCGCTTGTCCGATATGCACTAAAAGAAATGAAGAATGACTGCGAGATTGCCTGCGATACTTCTGTTTTAAACATATTAAAAGTCAGTGACTACATGGCTTATGGCAACACATTGCTTCATTTTGCCGAAAAGATTTCTCTTACACCCTTTCCCTTTGCCTCCGGCATAAGCGGAAACATGAAACAAATAAAACGAAGAATTATGAACATTGCCTCTTACGAAAAACCGACACTAAAGAAACGATTAAAGGGGATTGTTGCTTTTCTATTAACGTCTGTTCTTCTCTTCGGACTTGCACCATTTGTTTCTACCTATGCAGCGGATGAAACGCACTATCAACAGAACGTTTCTCAAAAAAATGTTTCCAAAATAGACTTTTCCGATTATTTCGGAGAATATGAAGGCTGCTTTGTTCTATACGATTTAAAAAATGACACTTGGAAAATACATGATAAAGAACGCGCGTCTTTGCGCGTTGCACCAAATTCTACTTACAAAATATATAGCGCTTTGTTTGGGTTGGAAAATGACATTATTACACCTGAAAGTTCTCTGATCCAATGGAATGGCGAAAACTATCCTTTCGAAGCATGGAATAAAGACCAGACACTGCAATCCGCCATGACTTCTTCTGTCAATTGGTATTTTCAATCCATTGATGAACAACTTGGCGCCGACTCTATTCAGAATCACCTACAAAAAATCGACTATGGAAATAAGAATTTAAACGGTAATTTTTCTTCTTATTGGATGGAATCGTCTCTGAAAATTTCACCTATAGAACAGGTGGAACTTCTAACCAAACTATATAATAACGACTTAGGATTTGCGCCTGAAAATATAAAAGCAGTAAAAGACTCCATTCATATTGCTTCTTCTGATACCGGTGACTTCTACGGAAAAACCGGAACCGGTCGAGTGAAGGGACAGGATGTAAACGGTTGGTTCATCGGTTTTGTTGAACGTGCGGATAATACATACTTTTTTGCCTCTAATATCCATGCAAAAGATCATGCAGATGGCAGCACCGCGGCAAAAATAGCCATGACTATTTTATCAGATATGAGTATCTGGAAATAACAAAGAATGTTACATAAGAAAGCTCGGGAAAGGTTCCGTATAAACGGTTCTTTACCCGAGTTCTTTTTATACTACTCTATCGATTGTATAACCCCCTCATACTCCCATGTAATTCCTTGATCCATTGATTGAAACACGATTCCATTGCTTTCGCCCACCTCTGTTGTAACCATTACTTTCAACCTATCTCCATCTCTCTGCGGCATGTGGAAATAATCGTAATCTTCCACCGTATATCCGTATTCTTCTGCAACTTGCGGCAATTCTGTTACTGTCCTCATAGGAAACTCTATTCTTTCAAAAGAAACTCCTCCATCTCTAGTCACATATAACCCCGAATTCGACTGTGATGCCCCTGTAAGTCCAATCACTCCAAACTGCTCGTCAAAAAATAGCAACCCTTCCGTCACTCCGATTTGCCCGCCAAATGGATCTTCGTTGATTCTTTCCCATGTTTCCCCTGCATCCACACTCTTTTCCAGCACATAGAATCTACTTCCGGCTGCAGCATCAGCAACCACCAAACGCCATCCGGTCTTTTTATCCATGAAAAAATACATCGTTCCGTCACTTTGGTCAATCGTCCAACTCTCTGTATCCTTCGCTTTTTCCACCTGCTGACCTGTATTTTTTTGCTTTACTTCTTCTTTACTAATATATTCCGGCTCCATCATATAGCGTACCGGCGTCACGCTCTCCACTTCCGGCATATGAAGAGACACCTCAAATCCGATAATTTCACCTCCATTTCTAAGCTGTTTGAAAAATTCGTCTCCCTCTATGGCTCCATATCCATCTTGTTCTTTAGAATTTCCTTCGATATACCGCAGACCTTCCTCTGTTTGAAACGCCCTTCGTCCCATATAAAGAATCTCGTATATTTGCGATTGTCCGCTATTTTCTGCCCATTCCTTTACCTGATTTTTCCAGTCTGCTTTTTTCAAAATCTCTATCATCGGGGACAAACGCATATCTTCCTCATATTCTCCATTTACATTTCCATCTATCCAGACTGTCATCATATCGCCTTTTTTGGCATTGTACTCAATGAGGTATGTATGTTTCTTTCCTTTCTTGTCCTGTCCGTACAAAAAAGTGTCAATATGCTGAATCCTTCCTGCTTCATCAAAAGATATCTGAAATTCATTCGATATATAAAGCTCCTCCGGCAGCTTTAATTCCTCCTCTAAGTCCGACAGAATTCCTTCAACTCCGCTTTCATATAGATTGTTATGTTCCAACATAATCTCTTTTTTGTGTGTCCATTCATACACTTTCCAAGACAATGCGCCATTGTATGGAATTGCAGAGTAAATAATGCGTCCTCCAAAGAATATTGTCGCAGCAAAAATCACTGCAAGTTCTATATAAACAATCTGCTTTCTGGACCTATCCACAGAATCTACTTTTTTATACCGCTTCCTACCGATCATCCATATTAAAAATGTACATGCAAGCCACAATATCACAACAGCCAATTTAAATACATGGCTTCGCAGTCCTCCATATTGACATAAGTGCCATAATTGATAAAGCGTGGCAATGTAAAATACCAAGCTTAGTTTTCCACAAATCTTATAAATGTACGACATTATAATCCCTTCTTTCCATCAAGTATTTTATACCTTCTATCTTCCATCACTTTCCTCCATACTGCGCCTCCCACTCAGCTCTTGTCAAGCGTGGTTTATGCCATGCTATATCCTGATCCTTCATAGGTTCCACAATTCGATTTGCCACGTATTTTATTTCTCCGCCTGAGGTCTCCCGCACAGTCACTTCATGTGTATATACTTTAGAAATTCCTCTATATGGAAATACTGCATTTACCTTCAATGTAAGTGTCCCATTGGCATTTTTCTTATATTCTGTTACCTCTGGATATGGGTACTCAGGATATTCTACTTCCTCCAAACCTCTTGGTTTATATTCATATCGCTTTTCTTCCGGATGATACACAGTCTTGGATTGCAGTATTTCGCTGCTAATTTGAAATTTTGACATGATCGTCTGTTCAAATTCTTCCTTCGGAATCATATAGACCGCACAAGTTTTCATGCCATTGTCTGAGGTATAATAAGCCGATTCATTCACAGGCTGTGGATGAAACACATCAAATAAGTCATAGAAATCTAACTCTCCAAAATCCTCCTCGCTCCAATTTTCCAGAAACATGTTATTACATGCATATCCCACGGGAAGTAAATATTTACGATTCAGCTCCCGACATGTTTCATCCAAAGGAAGTACCCTGTATGCTGTATGCTGTATATTCCATCATCTTATCTCTCGTAATTTCATAGGAGTCCTTTAGCGTCAACTCTCCAGAAAACATCAAATATCCATCTTCTGTATATTCCCAAGACTCTGCTTTATATGTATCTTTTGAGGATAACTCCATTTTGCCATCCCCATACACATAATAGCTTCTGATAATCTTTACATCTCCGCTCTTCGTTTCCATCTTCCGAATGATACAGCTTCCTTTTCCCGCAACCTCCACGACAGTCATGCAGCTTCTTTTCTTTGCTTCTACTGCTTCACAAAACTGTAGCAGCTTCTCGTGTTCTGTCATATTCATTTGATTCTCACTGTCAACTGCTGTATATCCATTTTCACCAAGCTTATCCAGAAGCTCACGAATCATATCTAAATCATCCAGCTTGCCTTCTTTTTCCGCTTTTGTATAACTTTCACGACATATCTCAACAATTTCTCCCCCCTCCTTTTCTTCCGCTTTCAGCTTCTCATTCCCTGCCTCATTAACTTCCTCATCAGCTCCCCTGTGATCACAACCCACCAAATAAAACACAAGCAGTGCGCCAATGACCAACAAACACGTTTTCCAAATAACTTTCTTCTTCCTCAACATAATCTTCTCCTTTTATTACATTTGTAAGAATTATCCACAAAAAAATATCCTTCTGGTGATTATTATATTTACATAAATATTACATATGTAGGAATTAAAAGTCAAGTAAATTTGAAAATACATTTTAGGTATTTTCATTGCATTCAAAATATGCCTGTGCTAAGATAAGAAAAAGCAGATTTTTCTATATTCTTTTTGGGAGTTCTCACTCCTGTTTCTAAATAATATCCTACCGCAGAAAACTTTCTGCTTTCCGAAAAATTCATGCTTTCAATCACCATTTTAACTAAGCAGGAGTTTTCGGATGACAAATCTCCTGTGACAATTTCATACAAGGAGGTTTGTGGATGGTAAGACACAAATCAAATACGCTTTATCTATCAATCCGCTATGGATATTATCATGCGGGCAAATAAGAAACATTTTAACGAGGAGGTGGACAATGTGTGTGAAGCATTGGGAGAATTAGTTAGAGAAAGATATGCAGGTGAAATAGCGGAGGCTGCATTAAACGCAAACAAAAAATTAAATTCATTAATCCTTCAACTATCCGAACTCGGACGAACTGACGACATCTTGAAATCCGCTGCTGATCCCGAATATCAGCAGAAGCTTTTTGAGGAATTTAACTTGTAAGAAAACAATCCTGTATTAGGAACTATAAGATATGCTTTCCAAAAGAAAAAGAAGACTGAGGCTCCATCGCCCCAGTCTTCCTTTTTATATCCTTCTCCTTATTTGTTATTCCACCGTGCGAATTCTTTCTACCACTGACTTTTTCCTGCCGATCAACCGCTCAACAATAAGTGGCACTGCCACACATACGACTACTACAATAGCCGCCATAATAAAGACAGGAAATACCGGAATCATAAAAGGTACTCCCCGATAATTCATAGACTGGTACAGATAATAAGTTACCGCGGTTCCTATCGTTGCTGTCAAAAACAAAGAGATTCCCGCAAATAACAAGCCTTCTATTATTAGCATCCGGCGCATCTGTTTCTCCGTCATTCCTACACTTTCCAAAATTGCCAATTCTGTCTGGCGGCTCTGTATATTTCCGGTCATTGTATTGACGTAATTCAAAATTCCAATCAACGCCAAAATCAACACAACTCCTATGCCTACACCCATCATATTTCCCTGTGCCTTCTCTACATCTTCTGCTTCTTCTATCTTAGAATCAAAGGAGAAATCTTTGTAATACGAACTGTCATTCATTAATTTCATAAGCGCATTTTCCGTTTCTTTTTGGTATTCTTCTTCGTACTTAATTCCCACTTTGGATACATAGATATTATCTGCAAACTCTTCTATCGCCCGATCACTGACGATCATAGTTGGCGGCATACCAAGGAGAGCCCCCGTATAATAGTTCTCATCTGTCAAACCTGCAATTTTAAATGTTCTTGTATGCTCTCCATTTCCATATTCTGCACAAGTAATCTCTTTTCCTGTAAGATCACTATTTTTAAATTCCAGCCTGTTCCGATAGATTAAGCAAGTCTCTCCGGAAAGGAAACTCTCTTTGTCTATCGGATGTTCTAGTAATTGATTCAGATAATCAAAGTCTGTTTCGTCAATGCCAATCAGAAAGGAGCCAAAATTCTCCGGATGTTCCTGATGTTCTTTCCGGTCTTCTTCATATGGATAATACATCCACATATCATAACTTTCTTCCATCCATTTATCGATCACTTCCGATTCCCAGGGAAACATAATTTCTGCACTCTTAATTGGATGAACTCCTTTGACACCTTCTGTTTTTTTCATTTGCTCCAGCATTGTTTCATCGATAATCTGCGTCCAATCGTTATGGTTTTCCTCCTTGAGCGTGTCATTTTCCACAACCAGATCAAGATTCATATAATTTCCTACGATTGTCCGTGGTCCTTCGCTTTTAAGAAGTGTAACCAGACACAGAAATACACACAGGCTAACCGTCAAGGACAAAACCACCACAACCGTTTTTTTCTTATCTTTTGCAAGTTGTTCCTTCGCCATTCGTAAGATCAGATTTCCATTTCCGGTTTTCCGCATACTCTTCTTTCCTGTCTGTACGCGGTAGCCAAGGGCTTCCACCGGAGATATAGAAACCGCCAGCTTCGCCGGCTTCCTGCTTCCCATATAAATGGTAACGCCTGTAAGTAAAATAGTAAGCAAAAACACAAGTGGATGAAAGCGTACTTCAATAACTGCCTCCCGTATTCCCAATGCCTTCACCACAGTCGGGATCAGGAAAAATGCCACAAGACTTCCAGCTGCAAGTCCGGCTGTCATCCCAATCGATGCAATAAAAATCATTTGTCTGTGCATAAAGCGGTGAATTTGTCTTCCGGTCATCCCCACCGTCTGCAAAAGTCCATAATAGCGGACGTTCCCAGATACCGAAAGATATAAAATATTGTAAATCAACAAATATGCACTGAAACAGGTAATCAGTACCAAACCGATCATTCCCATAAGAATCTCTAAAGCATTGCTGTAATCAGACAAGAAAAATAAATTCTGCTGTTTTTCCAGCTCCATACTTGCAAGAAACGCATCCTGTTCTTTCTTGGGCATATATTTCTTCTCAAAGTCAAGATAATACCTCGTACTCCTCACATCATGAAGTTCATAACCAGACTGTTCAAAATACGCTTTTGACATATAAAAAGTATCTGTATCACCATAGCCTTCCCACATACCGGAGATGCGAAATTCTTTCGTATAGCTTCCGTTTTTATCCGCGTATTTCATCCGAAAGGAATCTCCGATTTCAAGATTTTCCAAACCGCATTCCTTCAGCGCGTCCACCGACGCCATCACTTCATTTTCCTTGGTTGGATATTTCCCTTTCACCCACTTGACCGCAGGTCTCTTAATCTGATTCCAATAAGAATCATCTGCCCACACCAAGCCAACATTCGGTGTTTTATCTTTTTCTGTCTCCTCTACATAACCACAGATTACAACCGCTCCGGTTTCTTTTATGTCCGGATTCTTTTCACACACCGCCTCCTGCTCTTTGGTAAGCCCATATAAAATGGCATCAAATTCCCCTCCATTGAGGCGGATATTCTGGGTTTTCTGCATTTTAAAATATGTAATGCCCACCGTAAATACACTGAATAGCATAAAGGTCGCAAGCGCCACCGCCATAATCATGATCATGCTTCGTCTCCGGTTGTTGTTAAGAGAACGCCCCGCCATACGACTGATCACCTTCTGATTATTATTCTTAATCATCAAGCTCACCCGCCTTTACTACATGACCGTCCTCAATTCTCACAATACGGTCTGCCATCTGGGCAATATCCTGATCGTGGGTGATTAAAATCACCGTCTGCTTAAACTGGCGCGCCACCATTTTCAGAAGCCCCATAACGTCATGACTGGTTGCTGTATCAAGATTTCCGGTGGGTTCATCGGCTAAAATAATGCTCGGCTTTGATGCGATTGCCCTTGCGATTGCTACCCTCTGCTGCTGTCCGCCGGATAAGGTATTCGGAAGTGCTTCCCTCTTTTCATCCAATTGAAGAAGCTCTAAGATCTCGTCTACAAATTCTCTGTCAATGTGTTTTCCATCTAATTCAATGGGAAGAACTATATTTTCATATACATTAAGATCCGGCACCAGATTATAACTCTGGAATACGAAGCCCACCTTCCTTCTGCGGAAGATGGCAAGCTGTTCTTTGCTAAGCTTCCCAAGCGCCTTATCCCCTACATATACTTCTCCTGAAGTCGGTGTATCCAATCCGCCGATCATATGCAAAAGCGTACTTTTCCCACTTCCCGATTTCCCAATGATCGCCACAAACTCCTGCTCTCTCACTGCAAAATTTACATCATCCAATGCTTTCACCGTATGAGTTCCCAAACGATAATATTTTTTTAGATTTTTCGTCTTCACAATCCATGATTCCATATTTTTGTCTCCTTTTCTCGTATTCTAGAAAGATTTTTCTTTCTAAGGAAATCATACGAATGAAAAATCACAAACCAGTTACGATTTGTGATTTTTTCTATCTTTTTTCTGTCCTTTTTATCCTTCATTCGGAAAATACAGCCTGAATTCTGCCCCGCGCCCTACCTCTGAACGCACTTCAATATATCCTTTCTGCAATTCCATAATCTGTCTTGCTAGGTAAAGTCCGATTCCGATGCCCTCCTGTTCATGTACCTCCGGTTCCCGATAGAAGCGAGTGAAAATCTGTGCCTGCCGCTCTGTAGCAATCCCTTTTCCTGTATCTTGAATGCTAAGCCTTGTAAAAATCTCCTGAGGCTTGATCTCAATATGAATCTTTCCTCCTGCCTCTGTATATTTTACTGCATTATCCAAAAGATTGAAAATCGTTTCTTCCGTCCACTTTCTGTCATGGCAGATTGGGAATTTTCCTTCTGCATCCACCGATATTTCAATCTGTTTCTTTGCTGCCAGCGGTACAATCTGAGCTACCGCATGTGAAAGTGTCTGTACCAGATCCTCCTTTTCTTTCTTAATGAGAATAATTCCAGTCTCAAGTCTCGACATCTTCACCATATTCTGAAATAAAAAATCAAGCTTATCAATCTGTTTCTCCATTTTCACAAGATATTCCTGCCCTCGCTTGGAAGTCAGTTCCTTAGACAAAATTTCAAGATAAAGTTTCTGATTGGCAATCGGTGTTTTCGTCTGATGGGAAATATCAGAAATCAACTCTTTGATGGTCTCCTTTTGCTTTCGGTTGGCATCCTGCCTTACTTTCCATACCTTCGAAAGTCTGCCTAACTTCTCATTGATTTTTCCATATAAGGTGTCTTCCATATCTTCTGCGTCTTCCATATCTTTGTCAGAAAGCAGATCATCCAGATGTCTTTCAAGACGGTCAGCAAAATCGTAGACATCCTTCTTTTGCTTATAAAGTTTATATAGCAACAAAATAATTAACAACAATAAACATGTAATTACTATGATAAATCCAGCCATTGATATCCCATCCCATATACATTTGAAATATATTTGTGCTGCGTATCTTCAATCTTTCCCCGCAGACGGTTCACATTTACAACCAGTGTATGTTTATCTACAAACTGGCCGTCACAATCCCACAGACGCTCCAACAAAATATTGTAAGTGAGAAGCTGACGTTTGTGTTCCAGAAAAACTTGTAAAAGTTTAAATTCTGTAGGCGTCAGCGAACAAGGCTTCCCGTTTACTTCTACTTTGGCTTTCGACAGATCCACCTTAAGGTAACCATCATCAAACACGCTGTCTGCCTCCTCGGACACAAGCTTTAACATGACACGAATCTTCTTCAACAGAATTTTCATGGAAAATGGTTTGGTCACATAATCTTCTGCGCCAAGCTCATATCCCAAGAGGGCGTCTTCCTCCAAATCTCTGGCTGTTAGAAACAATACCGGAACGTCTTTCCTTTCCTTCACCCATTTGCAAAACGTGAAGCCTTCTCCATCGGGAAGATTTACATCCAACAAGATAAGATCCGGCTCCTGCTCGCGATATCTTTCCCTCGCCTCTTTGATGGAATATGCGGAAGACACTTCGTATTGTTCCTGCCGGAGCATATACGTAATACTTTCATTTAATTCATAATCATCTTCTACTAGTAATATGGTCTGCATGAAAATCTACCTCTTGACGTTCTGATATGTTTCTTATTTTTCTTTCTTCACTTTACAACTTTCTCACGGTATTTTCAATTCAAAAAACGAGAGCTACAAGAAATTCTTTTCCCTGCTACTCTCGTTTACTATATCTTTATATATTATAAAATTTACGAAACTTATTTTGTAAGCATCATCATAATCTCATTGCTTCTCTTTACAAAAGCAGTCATCTCGTCCGGATTCAGCGGTTTGTGCGCAAGCATTGCCAGATCGTAGAGCTGTTTACAGATAATATTTGTATTTTCACCATCTTTATGCTCCACAACGTAAGTTACAAGCGGATGATTTGCATTCAGGATCAGGGTGCTCTCGCCTCCCATATCCATGCCCATACCTGCCATGCCATACATCTTCATCATTTCCTGCATACGACGACTCTGCTCAGATAAGGTAATCATAGAAGCAACATTGTCATCTTTTAATTTCTCGATCTTCACATCCAGCTTGTCATTGCCGAGCTCTTTTCGGAAAATCTCAATCAAGCTATCTGATACTTTCTTAAATGCTTCCTTATCTTCCTCTGCCACTTCCTCTTTCACATGTTCGGTCACATCTGCATCAATTCTCTGGAAACGAATCGTTGGATTACGCTGCTCTAACTGTGTGATAAATGCAGAATCGATGTTGTGGCTTAAGATCACTGCATCCTGTCCCTGACTCTTGAAGAGATTAATATACTGGCTCTGCTGGATCTCGTCTGTAATATAGTAGATTGTTGTCTTGATCTCTTCTACTTTATTTTCATCCTGATTCTCGTCTTTCTTATCGTTTGGCTCAATCACTTCTCCGCCATTTTCCTCGATGCAGTCTTTCAATGTAAGATATTTATGCTCAATATTCTTAAAGAGGATTGCATCTTTCATCTTGTCGCAGAATTTCTCGTCCTTTAAGCAGCCGAATTTGATAAACGGACTGATGCTGTCCCAATATTTTTCATAATCTTCTCTCTTTGTCTTGCACATTCCAGCCAGTTTATCTGCAACTTTTTTGGAAATGTAATCTGCAATCTTATTTACAAATCCGTCATTCTGCAATGCACTTCTTGAAACGTTCAGCGGAAGATCCGGACAATCGATCACACCTTTTAATACCATCAAGAACTCAGGAATCACTTCTTTGATATTGTCTGCGATAAATACCTGATTGTTATATAATTTGATGGTTCCCTCAATGGAATCATATTCTGTGTTGATTCTTGGGAAGTACAGGATTCCCTTCAGGTTAAATGGATAATCCATGTTCAAATGAATCCAGAACAATGGTTCCTTATAGTCTAAGAATACTTTGCGGTAAAATTCCTGATAATCTTCGTCTGAACACTCATTTGGATGCTTTGTCCACAGCGGATGGATATCACTCAAAGAAACCGGACGTTTCTCAATCTTCACCTTCTCTTTGGCAGGCTCTACTTCTACCATTTCTTTCTCGCCATTTTCATTTTCCTGCTCTTCCATTTTCGCATCTTCATGAATATGTTCTACAACCACATCGTCTTCTTTTAAATCTGCTTCATCAATGGTCTCATATTCTTTTTCTGCATTTTCTTTGGACAGGAAGATTTCTACCGGCATGAAAGAACAATATTTTTCAATCACTTCACGCACGCGGTATTCGTTGGAAAACTCCACGCTATCGTCATTGAGATATAATGTCATGGTGGAACCAACTTCTGTCTTTGTTCCTTCTTCCATCTCATATTCTGTACCGCCATTGCTTACCCAATGTACCGGTGTTGCTCCGTCTTTATAAGAAAGCGTGTCGATATGCACTTCATCAGCTACCATGAATGCAGAGTAGAATCCCAGTCCAAAATGACCGATCATATCATCCTCTGTTGTTTTATCCTTATATTTCTCAAGGAACTGTGTAGCGCCGGAAAATGCGATCTGTGTAATATATTCTTCCACCTCGTCAGCAGTCATACCGATTCCGTTATCTGTAAACTTTAATGTTTTCTCTTCTGGGTTTACTTCCACCTTAATACACGGTTTGTAATTATCCGGAAGCTGATATTCTCCCATCATATCTAATTTCTTTAATTTTGTAATCGCGTCACAGCCATTGGAAACCATTTCTCTCACAAAAATATCATGATCTGAATACACCCATTTTTTAATAATCGGGAATATGTTTTCACTGCTGATTGATAAACTTCCTTTTTTTGCTGCCATTTTTATCACTCCTATTTTTTATTATCACAAGCGAATCTCACGCTTTTTTTATCTACAAGATATGATAATACTGCCAAAAATAAAAGTCAACATGAAATTAGCACTCTTTTCAAAAGAGTGCTAATAATTCCGTGAAAAATATAAATTTTTTCTAAATTAGTTCTATTTTATCATCTTGAAAGGCACTGCTTATTCTATGCTCTTTAGTGATTCTACCATATCGATTTTACGCAGTTTGAAATACATCACTCCATTTACGATCATGGAGAATAAAATCGTAAATAAAAAGCTGTATATATAACTCGGCAGATTGATGATTCTTCCGAACATGGCCGCCGGAACCTCCACCGTTTCAATAATAAATAAATGAAGGATCTTGCCAAGTCCTGCCCCCACAATCGTACCTATCAGTGTCAGCAGAATATTTTCCCTGTAGACATATGCCGCCACCTCAGGGTTGTAAAAGCCTAACACTCTCAAAGTTGCAAGCTCTCTCTTTCGCTCCGCTATATTAATGGTATTCAAATTGTAAAGCACCACAAATGCCAACATTCCGGCGGAAACGATCAATACAATAATGACCAGATTCAAGCTCTTAAGCATATCATTGAGTCGCTTCTCAATATCTTTCATATAGCTTAAGCTTAATACTTCATCCCTTGCAAGAATCTTTTCCCCTGCTTCCTCCATCTGCTCTCGTGTATAGCTATCCTGCACAGAAAACAGCACTGTATTATATTCTGGCTTTTCCCCATACACCTTTTCATAATACTTAGGAGTCATATAGAGGTAATGCCCCATATAATTTTCGCAGATATTTTGGATAACAATCTCCTTATTTCCCTCATTTTCATCTTTGATGGAAATGGTGTCTCCAACCTTCGCGTTCAGAAGTTTTGCAGTTTTCTCACTGATAATCGCACCGTCATCAGACAATTCATAAGCTTCTTTTGTTTTGCGGTCATGAAAATGTACGTACTTCTCACTGTCCTTGGGCTGCCCCAGCACCATTACATAAGTCTCACGCTCATGCCCATCCTTTGTCAAAACAAGATTCTTCATATAAGCGTCCATAAATCTGGCAATGTCTTGATTCTGCTCTAAAGAATCCGTTAATTCTTGGTGCTCGTCTTCACTTAAATTTTCTTTCAAAATCAAATTTCCATCATAAGTCTGGATCTCCGTGTATTGTATATCTGCAATCTCAAATACGGAGTCCCGAATTCCATAACCGACAAGCATCAGCGCCATACAGCCGCCAATTCCGAATATGGTCATGAAAAACCGCTTCTTGTAACGCATCAGATTACGAATCGTAGACTTCCACGTGAAATTAAGCCGCTTCCAGATCACTCCTACATACTCCAGAAGTACTCTCTTTCCAATCTTCGGCGCCGGAGGTCTCATCAGAGCCGCCGGCTGTTCTCCCAGTTCCCGATAACAGGAAAATACCGTTGCAAACATCGTACAAGCCACCGCGGCAATGGAAGCCTCAATTGCGTAAGCCCAGTCATACGGTACTAGTATCTCAGGAATGTGCTGATACATAATTCCGTAAGCATATATGATAATGAACGGAAGTACCTTCTCCCCAATGAGTACGCCGATGATACTTCCACCTGCTGTTGCAAGAAGTGCATAGCTCAGATATTTGGAAACAATCGCCCATTTACTATAGCCAAGCGCCTTCATTGTACCAATCTGGGTACGCTGTTCTTCTACCATTCGCGTCATACTTGTTAAGCTGATAAGTGCCGCTACAAGGAAAAAGATTACCGGAAATACCTTTCCGATGGCGCGCATTCGATCTGCATTTTCCCCATATCCGTCATGCTCCGGAAGATTACTCCGGTCATACACATACCACTTGGGATCTTCAATCTCTGCCAGTTCTTCCTCTGCATCCGCTATCTTTGCTTCTCCATCAGCAATCTCGTCCTCTGCCTCTTTCTTGCCCTCTTCGTATTCTGCCTTGGCATCTTCAAGCGTTGTCTCGTTTTCTGCAATTTCCGCTTCTCCGGATGCTAGCTCCTGTTCCTTCTCATCAATCTGCGCCCATCCGGATGCAAGTTGTCCTTTGCCCGACTCAATCTGAGAATAAGCATCGGAAAGCTGCTGCTTACTGGAATCAAGCGCCGCCTTCGTATCAGCAAGCTGCTGCTCTTTTGCCGCCAGTTCTGCCTTGGAATTATTTAATGCGGTAAGCTTGGACTGATAGTCTTGTTCCTGAGTTTCTAAGGTTTCTAATTCCTTGTTTACCTCTGAGATACCAGTCTCCAATTGCTCAATAGAAGCGCCATACTGTTCTTCCCATTTTTGATGAAGTTCTTCATAATCCTCATCCTCCGGCCCCGGCTCCAGACTCATAATATAGGCAAGCTGTCCCTCTAATTCCTTAAGTTTCCCCTGTGCTCCTTTCTTTGCCTCGTCTAATTGCTTGCGATACGCTTCAAGCCCCGCCTCCCCTTTCGCAATTTCTTCCAATGCTTCCGGTTTTGCCGCCTCAAACTGAGCAAGCCCTGCCTCGTAAGCTTCTGTTCCCTCCTGCCATTTTTTCAGTCCGCTGCTATATTTAGTTTTCGCTTCTGTAAGCTCATCATCTTTGGAATTTAACGTTGTCTTAGCTGACGATATTTGACTTTTCCCGTCTGCAATCTGCTGTTTTGCTTCTGTAAGTTTAGCTTCACCATCATCAATCTGTGCTTTCGCATCATCCAGCTCTTCCTGAGCTTTAAGCTTCCCTTCTTCTAACTCTGCTTTTGCATCATCAATTTCAGCCTGCGCATCATCCACAATCTCCTGTTTGCGGATTCGTCCCCTCTCTCCGGTAATCTCCTCAATGCGATCCAGAACGGTTTCGATTTTCTTATCATATTCCTCGGTATAAGCAATTAAGTTTTCCGCCCCTTCTACCTGTACGTATGCCTCCGTAAATACATCCAGTGCGAAGGTCTTCGCCGGAACAAGCAAAAATCCGCTGACACTTCCGCTTCCAATGGTGGTTGAACCTCGTCCAAAGGAAATGTAGCATGGGCTGTTTCCAATTCCTACAACCTTATATTTCTCCTGTTTTAAGGTATCTGATATTGGATCATCTGTCCCACTTTTTAGGGTGATCGTATCGCCCACCTTATAGCCCATATCATCATCTACCAGACACTCTCCTATTTTCTTCGGCAGACGTCCTTCCGATACGGTCACATGATTCATATTTTCAGGAAGTGACATCACATGAAATACATATTGCTTCTTCTTCGTTTCACAGAGCATGTCCGCACTGTATGCTCCTTCCACCCTTTCAACACCTTCTACTGCTTCTATGGCATCTATATCATCGTCTGTGATTCCAAAGGTACTAAGCGCCTGTATATCCATCAATTCTTCTTGATCAAAATAACGATCTCCCGTAATGCGCATGGACGGTTCGGAGGCACGAATTCCGGAGAAAAAAGCAACCCCTAGCGCAACAATAAAAAGAATCGACAGAAATCTGCCCAGACTCTTTCGGATTTCCATATAAAAATCTTTTCTTGTTGCTTTTGTACCCATGTGTCCCCTCTAATTTATTACCACTCTATTGTCTCTACCGGAACCGGCGATGGATTTTCAACAATTTTTGACACCCGTCCGTTTTTAATCTTGATCACACGATCAGCCATCGGTGCGATCGCCGAATTATGCGTGATTAAAACTACCGTCATGCCGCGCCTCCGACATGTATCTTGAAGAAGCTTTAAAATAGCTTTTCCAGTGTTATAATCAAGCGCTCCCGTAGGCTCATCACATAAGAGAAGCTTCGGGTTCTTGGCGAGCGCTCTTGCAATGGACACTCTCTGCTGTTCTCCGCCGGATAACTGCGCCGGAAAATTTCCCAAGCGGTCTCCAAGCCCTACATCCTCCAGCACCTCTTTGGCATCCATAGGATCTTTACAAATCTGAAGTGCAAGTTCTACATTTTCAAGCGCAGTAAGGTTTGGAATCAGATTGTAAAACTGAAATACAAACCCAATATCGTCTCTTCGATATGCGGTAAGCTGCTTCTGAGAATATTTTGCAATATCTGTTCCGTCAACGAGAACTTGTCCTTCTGTTGCGGTATCCATACCTCCAAGAATATTAAGTACCGTTGTCTTTCCCGCTCCGCTTGGTCCGACTACAACAGCAAATTCTCCCTTTTGAATCTCAAAATCAATTCCATCTGCCGCCATAATCTTTACTTCGCCCATTTGATATATTTTTTTCACATCTTTTAATGCAACAAATCCGCTCATAGCCATCCTCCGAACGATTCATTATAATTGTTCATTGTATGATACAATTATATCATTTATAATAGCAGAAGAGAATTCACATTTTCTAAAAGTATTATAAATTCACCATACAACAAACCAGTTATACAAAAACAAGCGGAGGGATACCTATGAGTCAGACATTTTCTATTCAACCAGCAAAAACCGATGAACAGATAAAAGACATTGCCGATCTGGCAGAAATTATCTGGAGCCAACATTTCACACCGATCATTGGTAAAGAACAAGTGGACTATATGGTTGAAAAATATCAGTCTTTCCCTGCAATAAAAGACCAGATTACGAAAGACGGTTATGAATATTTTCAGATTTTCTGTGATAACACATTGGCTGGATATGCTGGAATACACGCAGAAGCAGGAAAACTTTTCCTTAGCAAGCTATATATTCATCCAGCTTTTAGAGGACGGCATCTTGCTACGAAAGCATTTCAATATTTGATTGATATTTGCAAAGAACGGGGACTTAAGAAAATCTGGCTTACATGCAATAAGCACAATGACAACACTTTGAAGATTTATGACCATCTGGGTTTGCAGATTACAGATTCACAGGTGGCGGATATTGGAAATGGATTTGTGATGGACGATTACATTTTGACGTATGAGATTTAGCGCAAACCGCCTTGCTTCACACCAAATCACTCCGTGCTTTGGTGCGCGGGCTTTCGCATTTCTTTTCTCTTTTCGCCTTGCTTCACACCAAATCACTTCGTGCTTTGGTGCGCGGGCTTTCGCCCTATAATAATCAAAAAGCTCCCAAGGTGATACAAGTATCCCTTTGGGAGCTTTCCGCTTATTGCAAGGCTCAATGCTTTCGCGGCTATTCTTTTCCGTTGAAGCAGTATGTACATACTTTGCATGGGTCGATACCGATGGAGTCAATCAGGTCGTCCAGTCGGTGATAGCGAAGTGTCGTAAAGTTTTGTTGTTTGCGGATTTCTTCTACCATGCGGTCATAACGCTCTGTAGTTGGATCTGCATATTCGTCTAACACTTCTTTTGAACACTCGCCGCCTTCTAATTCTCTGATCACTCGTCTTGTAATCAAATCCATCTCTGATTTTGAACGGGAGAAGTTCAAATATTTACATCCATATAACAGTGGCGGGCACGCCGGACGTACATGTACTTCTTTGGCTCCGCTTCTGTACAGAAATTCTGTTGTTTCACGAAGCTGTGTTCCTCTTACAATGGAATCATCAATAAGAAGAAGTTTTTTATCTTCAATCAATGCCTGTACCGGAATTAATTTCATACGGGCTATAAGATTTCTCTGACTTTGTGTACTTGGCATAAAAGAACGCGGCCAAGTTGGTGTATACTTAATAAATGGTCTTGCGTAAGGAATACCTGATGTATTTGCATAACCGATTGCATGTGCGATACCGGAATCCGGAACTCCCGCTACAATATCAGGCTTTACAGAATCCCCATCTCTCTTCGCCAGCATACTTCCGCAATTATAACGCATTTTCTCTACATTTACCCCTTCATAAGAGGAAGTCGGATATCCATAATATACCCACAGGAAAGAACAGATCTTCATCTCTTCTCTCGCTTCACTTAATACTTCCACCTTATCCGGTGTCACATACACGATTTCAGAAGGACCAAGTTCTTTATAATCGTGAAAACCAAGATTAATATACGCATGGCTTTCAAAGGATACACAATATCCCTCTTCTTTCTGACCAATCACAAGAGGGGTTCTTCCGTAACGGTCTCTCGCCGCATAAATTCCTTCTTCTGTCATGACAAGAAGCGTCATAGAACCGTCTACTTTCTCCTGCACATACTTAATTCCTTCCAGAATACTATCCTTTTCACAGATCATGGCAGCAATCATTTCTGTCATATTAATCTGTCCGTTAGACATTTCCTGAAAATGTGAATGTGCCCCTTCATAAAGGCTTTTTAACAGCTCTTCTGAATTATTTACCTTTCCGACAGTAGTAATCGCAAAACTTCCGAGCTTTGAGCTGATGATCAGTGGCTGCGGCTCGTAATCAGAGATACATCCAATTCCGATATTTCCTTTCATTTCTCCCACATCTTTGTCGAATTTGGTACGAAATGGTGAATTCTCAATATTGTGAATGGCGCGGTTAAATCCGTCTTCTCCGTGTGTTGTCATTCCTGCACGTCTTGTTCCAAGATGCGAATGGTAGTCCACACCATAAAAAAGTTCCAATACACAGTCCTGTTTTGATGCTACACCAAAAAATCCTCCCATAGCTGTTCTCCTTCTTTATTCAAGTGTTATTTATTTTTTACATTAGAGATTGTAGCACACTGCTTTCTATTTCACAAGAATTTCCTGTATGATTCTTATTTCCTTTCATCTGTTTTAATCATTTCACTGCAAAGCCTCTGCATTTTTTCATGCACAACCGGCATATCGCGCTCATCCGTCATCGTAACGATTATGTCTCCGGCAAGAAGCATTGTTTGTCCCCGCGGAATAATTTCTTCTGCCCCGCGCTGAATTGCCACTAACAGGCAATTATCCGGCCATTCTGTATCGCAGATCAAGGTTCCCTCTACTTTAGCACCTTGGTGGATTACATAGTTTGTCAAAATCTTCTGTCCATGCTCCTTTGGCACTTTCACTCCCTGTTTTGCAAGAAGACGATCAAGGAGGCTTTCATAGATTGGCTTAGATTTCAAAAGTGTTGCCACAACATACGCCACAATAGATACAATAGCCAGAGACAACATCTGGCTCAACGATCCTGTCATTTCAAAAATCAAAATGATTCCTGTCAAAGGTGCTCTTACAATTGCGGAAAAATAGCCTGCCATCGCAAGTAAGACAAAATTGTTGATGTACATGCTGTCAAGACCGAAAAACTGTACCCCCACCGAAGCAAAGGCTCCTCCGATAAAGCCTCCGATCACCAATAGCGGAAAGAAAATTCCTCCCGGCGCTCCCGAACCGAAACTAATTGCAGAAAATAAAAATCGTCCGAGTAACAATAATAAAATTGTTCCCAACATCATTTCTGTATGCGTCAGTTCTTCAATAAGGGCATGCCCGCTTCCAAGAAGTTTTGGTGCTGTAAACCCAAGAACTCCCGCACATAAAAAAGGAATAACAATCTTCATTGTTGGACTAAGGAAAGTTGCTTTCTGATAACACTCCTGCGCCTTTAACGTAAACCAATTATAAAAAGCGCCCATAATACCAAGCACCACGCCAAGAAGCACGATCATCCAGTAGTATTCCATAGGAAGCGCATTCAGAATATCAAATTGAAAAACGGAATCTGCACCCAATACTGTAGAACTCAAAAAATCAGCTGTCAAGGAAGCCGACATCACAGATACCAGCACAGATACAGAAAAGTTTTTATGTACTTCCTCCAAAGAAAACATCACTCCGGCAAGCGGTGCGTGAAAAGCTGCAGAAAGCCCCGCGCTTGCCCCGCAGGTCAGAAGAAATTTCTCTTCTGTTTTTCCTCTGTCTAATCCACGAGATATTCCTTTTCCCACCATGGCGCCTAACTGAATTGACGGGCCTTCTCTTCCGAGCGCAAGGCCTCCAAGCATACACAAGAAACCTCCGAGAAATTTTGCCGGAAGTACCTTCCACCAGACTTGGTTAAGCTTTCCTGCCATTTCTCCTTCTAACTGTGGAATACCACTTCCCGATATCATGGATTCATATTTTAAAAGTCTTGCCACCACACACGCCAGCAGAACAAGTATCAAAAACCATCCTGCCATCCACATAAGATTTCCCTTTGCAAACGCCAAAATCTTCTGTGTCCACTGTCCGGCATATTCCAAAACAATCCGGTAAAGGAGCACCACAAGACCTGCGATTGCTCCCACCAGAATTCCCTCTCCTATTAAAATAACCTGAAATCGCTCCGCACGTTTAATCGTGCCTTTTGTATCATGATTCACAATCCTCTACCCCTCGTTGTTACATTTTATGAACCCGATGGCATATACGGTCTCAATACCCCTGCCACATTACTGATCGGCATTGTCTGAAGCCATACATGTCCCGGTCCTGTAATAATTGTATTGAACACGCCTTCACCGCCAAACAGCATATTCTTCACACCCGGAACACTGCGGATCTCCATATTACAGCTTGGTGTCATAGCTGCTAAATGTCCGGTATCCACAACAATCTGCTGCCCCGGCTGAAGATCATATTCAATCACATGGCCATCGAATTCAGCAAAGACGATTCCGTGTCCGCTCACTCTCTGCATAATGAAGCCTTCTCCGCCAAATAGACCTGCGCCAAGTTTCTTATTAAAGAAAATAGACAGCTCTACACTGGCTTCTCCAGCCAGAAACGCACTCTTCTGAAAAACCATCTCCTGCCCCGGTGCAATCTGAAATGCTTTGATCGATCCCGGAAAGCTGGATGCAAATGCGATCAATCCATTCCCGCCCTGTGCAGTATACACATTCTGGAACATTTTCTCACCTGCAAACATTCTTCCAAATGCCTTCCCGATTCCTCCGTTCGTGGTTGTTTCCATCAACATATTGGGAGACATCCAAGACATGCTTCCTCCCTCGTTGATCATTTTCTCTCCACCTTCCAGTTCGCAGATCACAACCGGAAGTGTCTCGCCTACTATTTGATATCTCATACAAAAATACCTCCTCACACATTTATGATTTCATAATAATGTGGAGGAGAATGTTCTGTCAATTATTATCTGATATTACTGAGTTTTTTTCTTTTTAGAACTTGTCAATGCACAGAAAAGTACAAAACCAAGCAGAAGCAAAGCAATCATCATCCATGTTACAAATACCGCCGTACTCATTCCGCTGAATTTATCATAATATCCTTTTAAGTAAATAATCATAATGATAAGCGGGATCCCATAACCTACATAGCCTTTCAGCATTGCAGGGAATTTCAACCCTTTTCCTGTATTTACTTCTGCAAGGAAATTCTCCCAACCCCAACCGTTCTTTCTGGTAATAAAGAGCAGGTATCCGAGACTTCCAAGTGGAAGAAGGTTATTGGATACAATAAAGTCTTCCAGATCCATGATCGTACTTCCGGCTCCTACCGGCTGAAAATCTGCAAGCACATTAAAACCAAGTACACAAGGCATACTCAAAATAATAATTGCAATCATGCTGACAATCACACTTTTTCTTCTAGACCATTTCAACAGATCCATGTCAAAAGAAATAATATTTTCAAATACAGCTACTAATGTAGAGAACGCTGCAAATGTCAGGAACAGGAAAAATAATGCTCCCCACCAGCGTCCGCCCGGCATCTGGGCAAACAGATTCGGGATCGTGATAAAGATAAGATTCGGGCCGGCATCCGGCTGAATATTAAATGCAAAACATGCCGGAATGATAATGAAGCCTGCCATCAATGCAACAAAAGTATCCAAGATTGTAATATTAATTGCTTCTCCGGTAAGACTTCTGTCTTTTCCCATGTAGCTTCCGAAAATCATCATAGCACCAATACCAATAGATAATGTAAAGAACGCTTGGCTCATGGCTCCAAAGATCACATTTCCAATACCAATATCCGCCATCTTCTGAAAGTTCGGGATCAGATAAAATTCAATTCCTTTTTCCGCTCCTTCCAAGAAGAATGAATGCGCTGCCAGAACAATCATAATAAGAAGTAAAGCAATCATCATAACTTTTGTCACACGCTCTACACCTTTTTGAATTCCAAACCAGCAGATCGCAAAACCGATTACCGTAATAAGGATTGTCCAAAACGCCATTGTAGACGGGCTTCCGATCATTTGACCAAATCCATTCTGAATATCTTCAGAAGAAGCACCTACAAACTCTCCTGTCACACTGCGACAACAGTAATAAAGCATCCAACCGCCAACGGTTGTATAGAACATCATCAGAAGATAACTTCCGATAATACCGATCCATTTTGTGTGATGCCAGCGGCTTCCTTCCGGTTCCAGTTTCTCATAAGCTGCCGCTACACTGTATCTACTTGCACGTCCTACAGCAAATTCCGTAACAAGCACCGGAATTCCCATAACAAGAAGGAAGATCAAGTAAATCAAAATAAAAGCGGCCCCTCCCATCTCTCCGCAGAGGTAAGGGAATTTCCATACATTTCCAATTCCAATCGCACATCCGGCTGATACTAAAATAAAACCAAGACGCGAGCCAAATTTTTCTCTTTTCATAGTATTTCTCACTCCTTTATAACCTGTAATCGTTATATTATAAAACATAAGTGTATAAAAATGCAAGCATTTGAATACGATAATGCAAAAAGAGAGCCGGGCAACTGGCTCTCTTCCTGCGCTACATTATTCAAAATTAGAGGTCTAGTACTCTTCTGCAAATAAGGTACTTGCTCCTGCCTGATTACCACCAATATAGAGGTGTGTTGTCTGCTCAAAGCGAAGTTCCTTATTAGATGGTGGGAAAAATCCACCGGATTCTTTGTTCAGGCGAAATACATCTCCGCCCACCACACGGTCAACATCTGGAATTGTAAATGGTTTTTCAATAGAGCCGCCGCTGATGACTGCATCTGCTTCCGGCACATCATCTACTAATAAAATTCCTTCTGTTCCATCTACACCGCCGAACTCAAAGGTAATGGTTGATGCTTTAATTCCATGCTTTTCTGCACACTGAATCGTAAGCATTCCATCTACAGCCGCGTTTCCGCCGCCTTCCCAAGCCATAACGAGTCCGTCTGCATCCAAATACTGCGCAATCTTTACCGCAACTTGTGCACATCTTGTCTTATGCCAGTTAGATGGATTATGGCTTCTTCCAAAGATTACACCACGGAAATTGATTGTTTTTCCATGTTCTTTATAAAGCTCCAAAAGGATTGGACTATTTACATATAAATATGTAGGTACTTTAAATGCCGGCCATACATAGTTTCCACTTACTACACATCCATCCATCAATTCATTTGGATGGAATAATGTTGGAACCATATTGTCGATCGGATGTCCATAAATAAATGTATTAGAATATGGACCTTGATTCTGTGAGTTCCATACAAATACCACATTTGGAAGATCCGGATTCACTTCATCAATTGAAAAATCTTCTGTACTGTCTGGTTCCATTTCTTTGGTCACTGCTGCCAGATATGTAGATACCTTGATTCCGATATTACGAATATCTGTATCATATTCAATAGAAGATTTACCCTCTTCTAATTCATATACAATTACTAAGTTAATTGTCTTAGAAAATGGTGTAACATCCGCAATCGGACCTGTCATATCCATAATCGCATCACGTGGATAGAGAAGACCGGAACTAGCGCTGGAATCATCCCAGGGAAGCGCTGCGCTTTCCATAACTGCAAATCCACTTAATAAATTTGTTTTTCCTTCTCCTACCATATGTGGATCGCTGAAATAACCGGAATACTGTTGTCCTTCACCTTCCACCTTGATCATCGGCTGAATGGTATCTAACAGGTGGATGATACGTGTATTTTCACCTGGTTTTACAATCTCGAAGTCTACTGATTTTACTGCTTTCATCAAAGGTTTTGCCTCAGCCAGTAATTCTTCTTTGGAGATGGATAACACGCCATTTTCTAAAGAGGTATGATCAGCAAACTTTGCATCTTTAATGTCAAAATACTGACGAGTCAATGTTTTACTCATTTTCTTCATGTTATTCACCCTCCTTTTCTTCATCTACTGTAAATAATGTAGGTCCGTCCACATCCTGAGTTAAAACTTCCAGACACTTATCAATGATTTTTCTTCTGTATGCTTTCTCACGATCCAGTGGAAGATCCGGATTACCACTTGGTGATGTGAAGTCTCCGCCAAATACGATTCTGTTGGAGCCAACACTAAGAGCGATTGACGTAAATGCTGTAATATGAGCAACCGGAATTCCGGCTCTGTCAAGCTCTTTTGCCATCGTTGCACAGCAACGAGTACAGGTTCCTCAAGTAGAGGTGAAGATTGCCGCAGTAACTCCTGAAGCCTTTAAGTCTGCTGCCAGTTTCTGTCCCATCTCTTTACTTGTCTCTACGTTCGTACCTACTCCACAGGTTGTATAGAAATACTCAAATACAGAACCTACTTTCCCTTCTCTTTCCAAATCTCTCATAGCATCCAATGGGATCAAACGATGCGGATCATTACTTGCATCTGTTGTATCATATCCACCATGAATCGATTCATATACACCTTTTTTCAGTTCATCCAAGCCTTCAATACTATATTTTCCATAATTAATAGAAAATGCCTGTTTTAATTTGTCTGGATTTCCTACTGGTACAAGACCACCTGTCGTAAATAACGCAATCTTGGTATCCTTCAAATTTTCAATTTTAGCTGCAGGCGGAACCTGTTCAAAACCACGAAGTGGAACCTCTGTCTTATATGGACGGTTATATAACTTATCCAATAAGATATCTGTTACACGTCTTGCGCCTGTCTTTTCATGATATTCATTGTAACGATGTCCGGTCGGCAAATATCCTTCAAATCTTGCCGCTTTAATCTCTTCTTTCTTAGCAAGCTTTAAAGCAAGCGCTGCGAGTTTCGGAAGAGATTTTCTCATTCCACTTGCTGTCTCTGTTGTTGAAATAATATAGTTATCTTTTACATACATTCCAACAGCAGGGTTTTCCCACCACATTCCTGTCACACTTGGAATACCAAGCTCTTTCTTAACGTAGTCACACATTTTTGCACAAGCAACTCCGTAACGACCTGCGTTAAATGCCGGACCTGCTACAAATACATCTGGATTACTTTCTTCGATTTCTTTTTTGATCGTTGGAAGTATTTCTTCAAATTTTGCATCTGTATTGATGAAGTTATCACCGCATACTAATACTTTTACCACTTCCATCTCTCCGTTCCACATTGGTTCAATACCAAGCGCCGGACCTTTTTTCTCATTCAGGATATGTAATCCTGTATCAGCCATTTCTTCGCCGCCCATGCCGGCATAGAACTGGTTAATATAATAAACTGCTCTTAATTTAGCCATGATGCGCCTCCTTCTTCTGACTTATTATCTTTTTAATATGGTACACTTCCGTCCTCTGTGTCCACAAAGATTGTCTTAGAGATCATATATTTTTGAATACCGGCAACGCCTAATCCACTTTCTCTCCATCCGGTTCCCGGTGATTCAATCATACCTTTGCTGAAGTAAGAATTTACATAAATCTGTCCGCTGTCGATAGCCTGTGCTACTCTTAAGCCTCTCTTGATGTCTTTTGTAAATACTCCTCCTGCAAGTCCGTATTTTGTAGAATTAGCAATCGCAATCGCCTCTTCTTCTGTATCAAACGGAGTCACACATACTACCGGTCCAAAGATTTCTTCTTGGAAAATTGTCATATCCGGTGTTACATCAGCAAATACTGTTACCGGCACAAAGTTACCCTTTTTCAGATTTTCATCTTCATAAGGTACACCACCGCAGATCAGTCTCGCTCCCTCTTTCTTACCTTTTTCAATGTAGTCCCAGACAGTTGCCGCATGTTCTTTATGTATCAAAGTGCTGAGTGTTGTATTTGGATCAAATCCATCTCCAGGTACCATCTTTTCAGCTTCTGCTTTCAGTTTCTCAAGGAACTCTTCATAAATGCTTCTGTGTACAATCAAACGAGTACCGGATACACATACCTGACCGGAATTTAATGTAAATCCCCATCTTCCCCATTTTGCCGCATCGTCCACATCCACATCATCAAACATGATGTTCGGGCTCTTTCCACCAAGTTCAAGCGCGATTTCTTTCACTGTATTTTGAGACGCTCCGATAATACGTCTTCCAGTCTCTGTTCCACCTGTCATCGCAACCATATCTACATCAGGATTCTGTACTAAAGCATTTCCAATCACTGCTCCTGATCCGGACAATACGTTGATGACACCTTTCGGGAAGCCTGCTTCGTCAAATACCTCTGCCAAAAGAAGCATGCTTAATGATGCCCAAGAGGACGGTTTAATAATCGCTGTATTTCCTGCTGCAAGGATCGCACATATTTTCTGACATCCCATCATAAATGGTCCGTTCCAAGGAAGAATTTCTCCTACTACACCATGCGGATACCACTGTACCATGTTGATTGTATTGTGATCGATCGGCACAATCTTTCCTTCAATACAACGTGCTTTTCCTGCAAAATATTCAAAAGCATCTACACACATAGCGCCTTCATAATACATTACGCTTCCGAATAATTTTCCACATTCCAACGTTTCAATGCAGGCAAATTCTTCCAGTCTTCTTTCAAGAATCTTTCCGGCTTTCAACAATAATTTACTTCTGTCTTTTGCAGACATCTTTCCCCAAGGACCATTGTCAAATGCATCTCTTGCTGCTTTTACTGCTTTTTCCACTTCGCCTTCACCTGCTCGGTAGGCTTTTGCAAATGGTTCATTATTTGCCGGATTGATAATATCGAAAGTTTCTCCACCTTCTGGAATTACAAATTCTCCATTAATATAACATTTATAAGGCTCGTTTTTTACATATTCATATGGATTCATATTCATGTCTCCTTCCCCTATTTTAAAAAGCAGGAGCCCGGAAATTATCTTTTTCCGTGCTCCTGAACTGACATACATATTTATTATGCTGCTTTATTCTACTACGGACTGAAGCACCTCACGCACTTTCTGGATATCTTTCTGTACTTGCTGTTGTACCTCTTCCAGATTATTAAACTTCTGAACGCCTCTTACGAACTGACGCACACCAAGAATAATTTTCTTTCCATAGATATCTCTTGCGAAATCCAGAATAAATGCCTCAATTGTCACATAATCAAAGTCATCCACTGATGGTCTTTTTCCAATATTGGTCATAGACTTGAAGACTTCGTCATCAATCTGTACACTTGTCGCATACACACCACTTGGTGGTTTTAATTTGGAATCTGCCACTCCTAAGTTTGCTGTCGGCATACCAACTGTTCTTCCAAGTGCTTTACCATGCTCAACTTCGCCAATCATGATGTATGGGTGTCCACACAGATCATAGATTTTGTCAAAATCACTTTTATCAAATGCTTCTTTAACCTGAGCAGTTGTAATCACTTCACCGTCTGCTTCTACAGTCTCACATACAACAAGTTCTGCTCCGCATGCTTTTGCAGCTTCTTCTACTTTAGCAACATTTGCATTATTAGCTCCAACTACAATTACCTTTGCGCCAAGTGTTCCTGCCAATACATCTTTGACAAATACTTCTTCCGCTGTTTCATCTCCGGAATAGGTAACAACTTCCTGTACCCCTTCCTTTTTGAATAAATATTCTTTTTCTTCTTCTGTAGAAAGTACCTGACCTTCTTTCGCACAACTTACGATCACTGGTGTCAGACCTTTTTCTTTTGCAGCTTCCACTACCTTTTTCGCAACTGCAAGATGTCCTTTATGTACACCGTCAAAGCAACCGTATGCCACACAGGTATCTTTCATTTCTCTTACATTTCCCATCTCTTTGCACCTTTGCCTTCCTAACTAGTCTGCTTTATGTTTATTCTGTCTTACTTTGTAATAAATGATTCCGATTACATACCATGCGATTGAATATGCCCAGATCATCCATCCTCCTCCGATGATGTCAGGGATATAACAAATAATAATCAATGCTAATGCAACCACCGGAAGCACATTTCCGCCCGGAGCGTGGAATGCACCCTCTGGAAGTGCAAATTTCTTTCTTGCCACAAGAAGTGAAACAATGTTGATACTGATTGTCATTGCTGCGAACAATGCTCCAAAGCTTACGATTGTTGCTGTAAACTGTGGGAAGCATGCAATCACGATACATGGAATCGTTACTAAAAGCGCTGCGTTAAATGGTACGCCTGCTTTGTTGTTCTTTGCTAAACCTTCCGGCATAAGTCCTTTTTCTGCTGCAGCCTGGATTGCTCTGGATGTCAGAGACATAACAGTGAGCATTGTTGTCAAAAGTGCGAGTAATGCTGCAATAGAAATCAGTTTAGATACCCATGGAATTGCTGCCAGTTTCGTAAATGCTGCTGCATATAATGGAATAAACTGCATTCCCGGATTCTCCATCAGGAATTCTGCTGATACCATACCTACTGTTGCAAGGATAATACTAAGGTATAAAGCAAGTACAATGATCATAGCGATCAATACAGATTTTGGTACGTTTTTATTTGGGTTCTTAACTTCAGATACCATGAATGCCATAGCTACGATAGAACCATATCCTGTCATAGCTGTTGGAACCATTGCAAGGAATCCTGTGCTTCCACCGGAACCCTGTGTGAAGAATGGAACTAAAGTAGAACCATCCCAAGCGCCGCTTACAAATGCAATCACTACATATGCGATCATTGTAAGTGCAAGACCTAATACTAATAAGTTGTTAACTTTTCCTGCAAGAGCGAATTTCATGCTGTTAAGAACAAGAATAAGAATGATAGATCCGATTGCTAATGGAATCTGTAATTTTCCAAAGATCGGGAATCCTACACTTAAGTATGTTCCTACATAAATAGCTGCAAATGCGATTGCAACAATATTTGCGTTAATGTATCCCCATGTGGAGATCCATCCCCAAAGGCGTCCCTGTTCCTCTGTTTTTCCAAGAGCTTTTGAAGGGAATACAAATACACCACCTGATTTTGGGAATCTTGTAGAAAGTTCTGCACAAACCAAACCATAGCAAAGCATGATTGCTGCTGCGATTGCCCATGTAATAATTGCTGCCGGACCTGCTGATGTCATTGTAAGTCCTGACAGTGAGAAGATCGAGCTTCCGATCATACCTCCGGCTATCATTGCCACACACGTCCATAAACCTAATGAACCACCCTGATTGTTATTATTTGACATACGTCTCATTCATTACATTACTGCAAAGGGGACATGTAATATAATCTTTCCTCCTTCCTTTACGCTAATAATTCTCTGGCTGTCTGTAAGTCTGTGATCAGTACGTTGATATATCCGCCTTTGACTGCGGCTGAAATCGCCTCAGTCTTTTCTTTACCACCGGCAATACCGATTCTCACTGGAATTTTCATATAATCATCCAGCATAACAGAAATAATCCTGTCTCGGAATGGCGGTTCTACTGCGTTTCCATCGTGATCATAAAAATGTGTACACACTTCTCCCACAACATCTTTTGCCCATTCTGTCTGTGTCTTATCTTTGATATCATAAAGAGCTATCATATGTCTCCACTGACTGGATGCAGTTCCAATACCAACAACTGCTATGTTGCATTTTTTTATAATTTCGTAGCTTTGCTGGAAATAAGGTTCCTGTGTAAAAGATTCTCTTAGTTTTTCACTTCCAAGAATAATCGGTGCATATAGTTTGACTGCTTTTGCCCGCATCTTCGCTGCCAGACGGTATACAGTCTCATCTACCGGCACGCTGTCTTCCGTCTCAATACTGCCCCCCATTAACTGTGTGACCGTAATATTCTCCGGATAATCATCTGCTTCAGGCAGATATTCTGCCAGCGCTGATGTATTTCTTCCACGGCTGAAACCGATAATATCATTCTTTTTCAAAATGCTTCTAAGATATTTTCCACCTTCGATACCCAATTCCTGTATTTCCAGTTCTTCTGCCACTTCGTCAATAATTCTGACTTCCTTCAAGCCATATTTTTGCTCAAGTTTGGTTTCTAGTTCAAGATTACTGCTATCCAGACCTTCGATGTTAATTGTTACAATACCCAGTTCAATGCAACTGCTTACAATCCGGTTCACTCTCTGGCGTGACATCTGCATACGCTTTGCGATTTCTTCCTGAGTAAGCCCTTCTTTATAATAGTAATAAGCAACTCTGCGGTACTCTTGTTTCTGCTCGTCTGTGATACTTTTTCTTCTCATAAATCCACCCTCCGTATCTATGTTTTTCAGACCTTTGATAGATTTATTGTACTTCTCAAACCACCCTTTACGCAACCCTACTCGAGTAATTTATAATATTCTTTGCACAATCTACCGACTTAATTATGGCTGTACTAAAATTCTGTATGTATCTGGTAAAATTGCCTCTTCAAACGCTCTATCAATCTCTGCGAGCGGCACTCTGTCAGAAATCAGATCAGATACATCCACAATCTTAGAAGACAACAGTCTGGAGGCTGCTAAGAAGTCTTTCTTCTGTGGATTTACTGTTCCTGTAATGATCTGCTCTGAAGAATGTACTTTATTCGGACTGATCTCAATCGGTTTATCCGGATGGAAAGATGTATAGAATACAGTTCTTCCAAGTTTTCCTGTCATCTGAACAGCCTGATCTGCAAGTGCTGCTACCGGAACTGTACAGAATACAGCATCTGCGCCTCTTCCCTCTGTCAGTTTTTTAACTTCTTCAACTGCATCTACTTTACCGGAATTAACAAGTACGTCTGCTCCCATTTTCTTTGCAACTTCTAATCTCTTCTCATCAAGTTCACAAGCAATAACTCTTGCTCCTTTTAATTTTGCAAGCTGAATGTGAAGCGCTCCCATGATACCGATTCCGATTACTACTACGTCATTTCCAAGCTCAATCTGTCCATTTTCAATACTGTGAACACAGCAAGCTAATGGCTCTGTCAATGCTACATGCTCAAGATCAGCATCATCAGCAACTTTATAAACATCTGCTGCGCTTACCATCATATATTCAGCAAGTCCGCCTGGACCCATTGCACATTCCTGTGTCTCTGCGATAAAAGATTTTACGCACTGGTTCTCATGACCATTTCTGCAGTAGTAACATTCTCCGCAAGAATTTAAAAGTCGAATTGCAACTTTATCTCCAACCTTCACTCCTGCAACTTTCTTACCAACAGCCTCAACAACTCCTGATGCTTCGTGACCTCCTGCAAATGGATAGCGGTTCATAACTCCTGTATAAAATCTCTGTTCAAGAGTACAAATTGCACAGGAATCAACTTTAACTAATACCTGTTTGTCATCCGGCTCTCTTTTCTGAGCCTCATGAAACACGATGTTTTTTTCGCCTTCTAACACTGCTACTTTAAATGTTTCCATTCCTTTATCTCTCCTTTTTTATTTTTTAATCTCAAAAACAAAATTCTTAGTAAATTTTGTTCATTTCTTTCATAGCTGCTTCTACGCTGCAATCTTCGTGAATCAGTTTTGCGATTGCTGCTGTATATCCAACTGGATTTTCATGTCCCCAGATGTTTCTTCCCATTGCAATACCTGCTCCACCAACTTCCAAAGCATCTTTGATTTCCTGAAGAAGCTGTTCTACCGGAACTTTCTTTGCTCCACCTAAGATAACAACTGGTTTATATGTAGCATCTACTAATTTCTTGAAGCTGTCCTGATCGCCTGTGTATACGCTCTTAACAAAGTCTGCACCAAGCTCTACGCTCTGACGACATGCAAATGTGATATTTTCTGGTGTTCTGGAATCTTCTGCTGGCTCAAATCCTCTTGGAAGTGCCTCTGCAAGTACCGGAACGCCCCATTTGTGCATATCCATACATACCTTTGTCAAATTGCTGAGAACATCATTCTCAAATTTAGATCCTGGGAAGCTCATTGTGATTACTGCGTCTGCTCCCATGCGAACGATATCTTCTGCATTTACTGTAATCTGCATTGGTTTTGATTTATCTCCAAGGAAAGATACGCCACCATCTGCTCTTACGATGATACCTTTTCCAAGGAAAGAGTCAGTCAAGTACTCTGCCATACCTACAGTTGAAAGGAAAGCGTCCGCTCCTGCTGCTGCAATCTCTCTAACTAATTTCTTTGGATCATTAAGTGCCGGCAATGTATTGAAATTTGCTGCATGGTCCATTGCCATGATAAATGTCTTTCCATCTGGGTTAAAAATGTGATTCATTCTTGCTGTTGTGTTCATTTTTTTACTTCCTTTCTTTCTGTTACTTTTGTAATATATTTGTTCCTTTTGTATTACTTTTGCTCATTATATAATCTTTTGTAATATCCGTCAATATATTCAAATCAGAATTTTTCTTTTTGATAATATTGCATAATTTAACAGATTCATTTTTAGTACTTTTTTACACCTCAGGGTAGGTTCCATCGTAGCATTCTGTATACAATGCCACTCCTTTTTCAGCTGTCATTTCTGCCGGTGATACAACTGTTGCAAATGCAGGAAGAGAAATCTCTGCCCATACTTTTGCAGCTTCCATGTATTCTTCTCTGTCAATCTCAAACTCTTTGAAGCATGTTTTAAGATTTAATTTCTTCATAAGACCGAATAAGTGATCAATTAAAGCTTGTGTCAATTCTTTATCTGTCCCTTTGTATCCCAATCTTCTTGCAATCGTCGCATAGGATGGATGTACACCCACATATTTCATAGTATATGGAAGCATAAGGCCACAAATGTTACCATGTGCAAAAGAAAATGCTGGTCCCGGATGGTCATAAGAGTGCGCTAATCCTGTACAAGAGTTCGTAATTGCCACTCCTGCAAGGCCTGATGCGATGTGCATTTTCTCTCTTGCCGCTTTCTTTTCTTCTGTCATTTCGCCTTCTTTTGCTGCTGCTTCCAGATTTTCCAAAATATCAACTGCCGCCTCCATAGCAATTGCTCTTGTCATAGCAGAAGCATTCATTGCAGTACTAGCTTCAATAGAATGTGTCAGTGCATCCAGCCCTGTTGCCACTGTAATAGAAGTTGGCAGTGAATCTGTCATATCTGCATCTAAAATTGCATAATGCGGAATAATCGTATTGTCTAACAGAAGCTTCTTCGTCTTTGTCTCTGGATCAATAAATACAGCACAAGATGTTGTCTCAGAACCTGTTCCGCTCGTTGTCGGAACCGCAACATGAATCGCTTTTTTTCCAAGTGCCGGAAGCGCATATGGAATTGTCGCTTCTTCAAAAGACATTTCCGGATTCTCATAAAATAAATGAATTGCTTTTGCTGTATCAAGAACACTTCCTCCACCGATTGCCAGAATCATATCTGGTTCAAATTCACGAACTTCATCCATACAACGGAAAATATCTTCGATATATGGCTCATTTCTAATCTGTGCAATGTAACGAAGCTCTGCTCCCGATTCCTCTGCTAACTTCTCAATCTTTGCCTTCAACTGATCATTCAGGCTTCGTCCACCGCGCACAACGCCAATTCTTTTCTTCCCCAGTGTTGCAAAAAACTCGATAGAGCCGCAACCTGTAATAAACTGAGGCATATACAGCCGATTGTAATTTTGATTCATATCCTTCTCTCCTTTTCCAGTTACTTTTGTAATACTTCCATTCCTTTTGTATTACGATTACTTTTGCTCATTGTATAATCTTTTGTAACATTTATCAATAGTTTATTTTCCTATTTTTATTTTTTGATAACATTGCACAATTAAAGAGCCCGTTTTTTGGTATTTATTTTTCTTGAGTTTTTTAATTCTGCTATGCTATGTTTGTATTAAAGATAGAAAACATCTATAGGAGAAATAAAAAATGCGTTATAAAACAATGATTTTTGACATTGACGGAACATTGACAGACAGCGCTGCCGCCATTCTATATGCACTCAAACAGGCTGTATTAAAAATAACCGGAAAAGATTACGATGAAAAAGAGCTGCGATTCGCTCTTGGCGTACCAAGTCATCTCGCCATGAAAAAATTGACTGGTGAACACTGGGTAGAAGCTATGGCAATCGGACAGAATTATTATCAAGAAGGATTAAAAAACATTCATCTTTTTGACGGAATTGAAGATACGATTAAAAAATTGCATAAAAAAGGCACGCAGCTTGGAATTGTAACTTCCAAGTCGCGCGCCGAATTTCAGCGTTCTTTTTTTAATTATTCCATTCATCCGTATTTTTCTCACATCATCTGTCAGGACGACATGCCTTACCACAAGCCAGATCCGCAGCCTTTGCTAGCATGCGCCAAACTCTTTGAAACGGAGCTTCCGCTTGTCCTCTACATAGGCGATACGATTTCAGACAGTATTTGCGCAAAAAATGCCGGTATTGATTTTGCTCTCGCTGGATGGGGGTGTCCGGATCACGAAGCTGTTCCTTCGGATATTCTCCTTCATAATCCAAGTGAATTGTTGTCTCTTTAATACTTCCTCAATGTATCATGGCTGTCATCCGTTGTGTTTTCTATCTTTCTGATCACTACATAATAACCACTGTCTCCGGCTTTAACAAAGACACGGTCACCAACTTTATGTCCTTTTAAGGCTTTGCCAAGCGGGGACTCAATACTGATAAGCCCTTGCAGTGAATTGCCGCGCACACTTGTCACAAGACGATAAGTCTCTACCTCGTCATCATCTTCAAAATACACATCAACTGTATTATTAATTCCTACTTCATCTTCTCTGGACTCATCCGACACAATCTGTGCATATTTCAGCATTTTCTCTAAATAGCGAATGCGGCTCTCATTACGATTCTTATCCTGCTTCGCTGCTTTATACTCAAAATTCTCACTCAAGTCACCTTGCGCTCTTGCTTCTTTTACTGCTTCAAGTTCTTTCTTACGAACAACAAGCTTGCGGTACTCAATCTCTTCTTTAATCTTCTCTACATCACTTCTGGTCAATTTTTCTCCCATGATAAACTCCCTATGATTCCACTAAATTTCAATAATTAATATTAAATACAAAAAACAAGTACACTATTATTATAAATATACACTTAAAAATATACAACTGCTTTCCCGTCATATGTTATTTTGATTTGTATTTCTTGGAATTCTATGGCTGAATCGCCTGTGACCTATATAAGACGGATCGAATTAGAATTCTTAGATAGGTTTATTGTAATATAGAGATACCAAAAAGACAAGAAAAAAAGAGAAGTTTAGTAACAACCTCTCCTTCCTCACATCATTAAAACAATAAATACGGATTATATAAAAGGAACTCACCCGCCATAGCAAACAGCAAATATGTCACCGCCCGTCCTTCCACATATCTCTTCGGCAGACGAATTTCACAGGTAGATACCACCAACTCCAAGTCATCTATCTCCAAAGTATCTGTTTTCAGATGCACACCAAAAATTTTCGTAAATACTTTCCAAACAAGATAACCAACCAAGGTTCCGAGAATATTCGCAGTCAAATCATCAATATCCAAAGCACGGAAGTTAAAAAGCTGTGAAATCTCAATAAGCATAGAAAACATTGCTCCTATGAACACCGTCTTTCCCACACTTCTGCACTCTTTCCAGATAAAAGGAAGAAGAAAACCAAGCGGCATACACATAACAATATTTAACACATAGCCGATTCCCACTTCAGCAAACGGTTTCAAATTGATTCCACCTGATAAGAGGGGCGTATCTGTGCGGAGCACATCCGCCAAAAGTCCGATTCCGGTAACTTCATATACCATCCACACATACACAAGAAATATACCTGTCCAGATCAGAGAAACAGCCTGACAATGTTTCCCACTCTTTCTCCCCTGATATACCAAAACAAGCTGATATAACAAGCATGGCAAAAATACGCTTGCCAGACTATATGCTGTAAATATATTAAACATTCCTTCCATAATTCCTTCTCCTTTCACCTTCGAGATATCTTATATTTCTATTATAGAAGTGAAATCTTTATATTCTCGAAAGAAATTTATTAAGGAATTATGAATTTTATTCTTTTTCTCACGAAGCTTACGATAAAACTTTCCTGCTTATTTAGGAATCAGCCCATAATGTACCATCGCCTTATAAATCCCGTCATTCTCTACAGTATCTGTCACGTATTCTGTATAAGGTTCCAACGCTTTATCATGTTTTCCCATAGCCACCGCATGAGTTGCATATTCAAACATAGACAAATCATTGCTGCTATCACCAAACACATACACCTCATCCTTAGAAATGCCGAAATGCTGCCTTATGTATTCAATGGCAGTCGCCTTACTATATCCCTTCTGAATACATTCATACATTCCGCCTCTGCGGTCAATAATTTCCATTCCATCTTCAATGCAGGCAAAAAACTTCTCCGTCTCACAATGTTTATCTGTAAGAACCAAAATTTTATCATACTGAAAATTTTTCTTCTCTATTGTTTTCTCTGTTCCAAGTCCCATAGATGCCATATACCGCTTTGTGCTTTCTACTGGTTCAAACCGACTAATGCGCTCCGAAAAATAAATGTCTTCTGTTCCTTCTAAAAACCCTTCCATCCGGTACTGTTCCATAGCTTCAATATAGCGAACACCTCGTTCATATGGAATATGGCTTTCCATCAACACTTCCTGTTTATAGACTAAATATGTTCCGCATCCACATAAGAAACCATCAAAATCTAAATTTTTAATCATTGCCGGAACGCTGCAAATGGTGCGCCCGGTATTGATAAAAATCTCATGCCCTTGTTCTTTTACTTTTTTCAACGCTTCCACCGCACTTTCCGGTATCTCTCCCGTAAGTCCGCTGATCAATGTATCATCAATATCGAAAAATAATGCTGCCATTATTTGTTATTCTCCTTATCTTGTAATTCCCAGATATGAATCCACTCCATTTGCAATTCCCGCTACAATCTGAAGCTGATATTCTTCTGTTGCCATTTTCTTATCTTCTTCCGGATTGGTCATATAACCCATTTCCACGATTGTCACTGGAACTTTAGCCCAGTTCACACCGCTCATGGTATCCGTCTCCCACACTCGTTCTTTCCTCGCTCCGGTAGCTGCCACTGCACTGTCAAGCACACACGAAGACAAAGCTTTACTTTTCTCATACAGTTCCCCATTATATGGATTAGAAGCAGTCTGGCAAATAGTCATCATGCCATTGGCACCGCTATTTTCTGCGCCGTTGGCGTGAATACGGATAAATGCATCTGCACCGGAAGAGTTCGCAACTTCTGCACGCTCCGCATTAGAGATATCCACATCAGAGGTTTCCCGAACCATGATTACCTCATAGCCCCGGTTTACGAGCTCTTCCTTAAGCTTCATAGATACTTCCAATGTCAGTTCGTACTCCGGCTTACCTGTGACAACACCGCTTGTTCCTGACGCAACCTTCGCCTTCATCTCAGACGATCCCGGCCCTACTGGCTCTTTCTCACTATTTCCCTGCGCCTGATGTCCGGCATCAATCACCACAAGATAGCCATTGGTTTTTGGTTCTTCAACCAATTCCTCCTCTTTCGTTTCTTCTGTTTCTTCCGTTTTTTCTGTCTCAATCACAATATCTTCTGCCTTTTCTTTCGGTTCAGCCTTGGGTTCTTCTTTTTTGCTGCATCCTGTTACACATACCGCAAATAGGAGCCCCAGCAAAATTACTTTTTTCATTTCCTGATTCCTCTTTATTTTACGATTCCAGAAAGATCGATTTCTCCATCAAATACTACTTCTGCAGGTCCTGTCATAAATACATGACCGTTTTCTTCATTCCACTCTATCATCAGATCGCCTCCGAGAAGCTTTACTGTCACTTTTCGTTTTGTCAAACCATTTAAAATACTGGCTACTGCCACTGCACATGCACCCGTACCACAGGCCAGTGTTTCACCCGAGCCACGTTCCCACACGCGCATCTCTACCGTATGTTCATCCAGCACATGTGCAAATTCTGTATTGATCCTCTGTGGAAATCTCGGATGATTCTCAAACTTCGGACCGATTTTTTCAATCTCAAGTTCTTTTAGATCATCCATATATACAACGGTGTGCGGATTGCCCATAGACACACCCGTCATACGGTACTTTCTTCCATCCACAGCAATCTCTTCATCGATCACTTTTCCTACATCTTTATTGTCCATTGCGATTGGTATCTCTTCCGGCGCCAAATGCGGTTCTCCCATATCCACTTTCACAAGGCGTACTTTTCCATTTTCTACCGTAAGATCCAGATATTTGATTCCTCCCAATGTTTCAACCGATATTCGGCTCTTATCTGTCAATCCATAATCATACACATATTTTGCCACACAGCGAATTCCATTTCCACACATTTCTCCTCTGGAACCATCCGCATTATACATAACCATCTGAAAGTCCGCTGTCTCTGACGGGCAGATTAAGATTAACCCATCGGAACCGATTCCAAAATTCCGATTACTGACAATTTTTGCTACGGAAGATGGATTTTCCACCGTCTCCTTAAAACAATTTACATATACATAATCATTTCCCAGTCCCTGCATTTTCGTAAATTTCATAGCAAGTTCTCCATTCTTTCTATTTCTTTCAATTCTCAATCAATTTCACCCAAAATTATATGTCATTCCATTTGGAAAGTCAAAGATATCTGCGATCTTTTTATTGAAAAACCGACCGCACTCTGTTACAATGTGTTTTAACGAACTACGAAAAATGAGGTGATTCTTATGGGACTTGCAATTCCAATCGAGACAAGCGCCAGACACATCCATCTATGTCAGGAAGATTTTGAGAAATTATTCGGCGAAGGAAAATCGCTGACTTATCAGGCTGACTTAAGCCAGCCCGGACAATATGTTGCAAAAGAAAGACTCTGTGTAAAGGGTCCGAAAGGAAGCTTTGACACAGTTGCTATCCTGGGACCTTTTCGCCCAGAGACACAACTTGAGATTTCTATGACAGATGCACGCAAACTTGGGATTCCGGCTGTGATCCGCCAATCCGGTGATACTGCTGACACTCCCGGCTGCACATTGGTCGGCCCTGCCGGCTCTATTGACATTGACCACGGCGTCATTGTTGCCAAACGTCATATCCATATGACTCCTGTTCAAGCTGTACAGGCAGGCGTTCAAGATAACGACGAAGTCTTTGTCATTATGGATAGCTTTGAGCGTTCCCTCATTTTTGCCGATGTGATTGTCCGCGTAAATCCTAATTTCGCACTGGCTATGCACGTAGACACAGATGAGGCTAATGCCTTCGCCGGAAACAGCCACCCAACCGGTGTTATTTTAAAACTCTTTGGCGGACGAACTTACAATCTTCAAAAATGGGCAGATGAACTACAAAGCGGAATTAACCGATTATAACCGATTCCCCCAAAAACAAAAGAAGAGATAAAAGCGCATCCTGCGATTGCCACCTTTATCTCTTCTTTTATATCTTCATCTTTTTACTTCTTCGACTTATTATATCTTCGCCGTCAGCGTCTTTGCGCTGACACCTTGAAGCATCCCTAACTTCCCGGACAGAGTACTCGTTATATCCCCCGGTGCATCCAGCACAACGCTAATGATGGACACGCCTCTATCACGATACGGAATTCCCATTCTTCCTACAATATACTGTCTGAATTCATGGAGCAATTCATTGACTCGCCCCGCTGATTCCTCATCCTTCACAATGATACTGATCACTGATACTTTGTTGTCCATGATTAACCCTTCTCTTCTTATTGAATGAAAGCTTTTGCACGATTGAAAAATTTCTACATTGCATCGATGATCTGCTGTGCAAATGCGTCCAACTCTGCTTCTCTGTCATTTTTCAACACAGATTTGATTGACAACTGCTGTGTAAGAAGCTCCATTTCTTTCATTTCCTCTAACTTCTTCACAATCTGTTTTCCTGCTGTCGGAGCCCATGTTCCGTTATCCATCAATGCAACCGTGCGCTTCTGTACTGATAACGCTTTCATGTCATTTAACAGGTTCTCCATCGGAGGATAGATTCCTCCGTTGTAAGTCGCGCAGGCAATTACAATATGACTTGCACGGAAGATTTCCGCGATCAATTCCGATACATGTGTTGTAGAAACATCATATGCTGCAATATGGCGGATTCCTTTTTCAGCCAGTTTTCCTGCCAGTGCATCTACTGCCTGTTCGGTATGTCCATATACAGAACCATAAATAATTACAACCTCTTTATCTTCCGGCTCATATTTACTCCATTTATCATACTTTTCGATAATATAAGACAGATTCTCTCTCCAGATCGGACCGTGCAGAGAGCAGATGAGTTGAATATCAAGTCCTGCTGCCTTCGTAAGAAGCGCCTGTGTCTGCATTCCGTATTTACCAACAATATTTGCATAGTAACGTCTTGCATCTGCAAGCCATTCTTTATCAAATTCTAATTCATCACTGAAAATATTTCCATTTAACGCACCAAACGTTCCGAATGCGTCTGCGGAAAACAGTACCTTCTCTGATTCTTCATAAGTAACCATAACCTCCGGCCAGTGTACCATCGGCGCCATAACAAAGCGGAAAGTGTGAGTTCCCGTTGTCAAGGTATCTCCTTCTTTCACAAGCACAACGCGATCTTCCTTAGGAAGATCGAAAAACTGCCCGATCATCTGTACTGTCTTGGCATTGGCTACAATCTTCATATTCGGAAAGCGACGCATCATTTCCTGAATACCGGCTCCGTGATCCGGCTCCATATGCTGAACGATCAAATAGTCAATCTCTTTTCCGCCCAGAACATAATCTATATTTTCCATAAACTGTTGCAGTGCACATACATCTACTGTATCTAATAATGTAACTTTTTCATCCATGACAAGATAAGAATTATAGGAAACTCCTCTCGGAATTGGAAATAAATTCTCAAAAAGTGTCAAGCGGCGGTCATTACATCCTACCCATACAATATCGTCTGTTACTTTTCTTGTATTCTGCATATCAGAATCCTCCTAATCATATGCTAAATCTTTTTATCTTCTCTTCATTTACGCAATATTCGCAATTATTATAGCACACTTTTCTTCTTTCGTATGCATTTTTTTCAATTTCTTCAAGAACAGTTACACGCAGGCATTTTTCACCCCTCTGAGGAGATTATCGGTAATCGCCGCCATCTCTTCCACCGTTTGATCCGAGTCTTCATCCAGCCATTTTTTAATCATTCCAATACATCCCCGTCTTTGGGAGTTAGCACTATAATATTTGGGAGTTTATTCCGTTTTGGAACAGCCACAGTCAGCATAAATGCTGGCTTTTTTTGTTTTTTAAAAACTTGACAAAAAACTTTTTTGATAATTGAATATATAGTGCTATAGTGTTATAATATAAGAGGGTGATTTTATGGCGTATTTTTTAAAGAAAAAAAAAAAAAAAAAAGGGATTTATCTTCAAATCTATGAAAGCTATTACGATCCGGAGCGTAAAGGTGGCGCACATCGTTCTTATAAACCGATTGGCTATGTCCACGAACTTCAGGCAAACGGCATTGAAGATCCGATTGCTGTTTTCGGTGAAGAGGTACAAAAACTCAATCAGGAATATAAAAAGAAAAAACAGACTGAAAAAGAACGGAAGATATCAGAAGAATCTCCGGAAAAACTCCTTGGCTACTTCCCTTTAAAGAATCTCAACGATTCTCTGGGATGTAAAAAATATATTGATCTTATGCAGACAGCAACACATTTCCGATTCAATATTTTTGATATGATGTCAGATCTTATTTATGCAAGAGTGGTGCATCCCTGTTCAAAGCTGAAAACGTATTGGGAGGTGATTCCCAAACTGTTTGGAACACATGCTTTCTCCCTCGACCAGATT